>Ga0214471_10000034_pt1 | contig 141388 bp, 114 predicted proteins | sample RVTome_5_FD_207665 | JGI IMG/M metagenome (GOLD analysis project Ga0214471, IMG submission 207665) | Soil microbial communities from uranium-contaminated site in the Upper Colorado River Basin, Wyoming, United States - RVT142D155 | ecosystem: Environmental > Terrestrial > Soil > Contaminated... | reverse complement strand
TCTACTACGACACACTCCTCGGCCGCTTCGACGAGGAGACCCACACCATTACCGGGGCCCCCTCCCTCAAGAAAAAGTGTTAACCATGTCCCCGGACGTTCTGTCAACTATCTTCCCGGCTGTTCACACTCAATTTGCATCTGCGATGAGATCTGTCATGCGAGTGCACCCCGGCGGGAACTAGAACTCGCGCAACAATCGGCCACCCCCCTTGAGTGGTCCCTGAAATCCGTTCTCCCGGAGCGCGTACCAGAGGATCGCCGCGTTGACGCCGATGATCGGGATGCCGACGACGGGCTCGAGGCGCTCGAGGACGGCGTTCAGGCTCATGTTCGTACCGCACTGCACGATCGCGTCGAGCCGGTTGTCTGCCGTGGCAAGCAACTCCGTGATGGCCTTCTCCTTGGCCCAGTCCGGGATGTGCGCGATGTGCTGCACGTTTCCGCACGAGAAGCCGACGCTCGACACCACCTCAAAACCGAGGTCCTCGAACATCCGCGTCGCGGAACCGTTCCCGATTTTTTCCCACGGAGTCAGGAGGCCGATCCGCTTTGCGCCGTAGCAGTCCAGCGCCGACTTGATCGCTTCGTGCTCGGTCGACCAGCCGAGCGGGCAGTAGGTCTCGGTCTTCGCCATAGTCTCCCGGATCGGGCCGATCCCCGTCAGGATGTGCTCCAGGCTGATCCCCATGATCAGGTACTGCGGCGAGGCCAGGAGCGCCTTGGTCACGGCGCTCTCCAGCCCGCCGAGGAACTGCTCCTTGAAGTTCTCCAGGCCCTCCGCCGTGCCGACCTGCGGCCTGGGAATCGAGACGGTCGTGGTGTGGATGCCGATGCCGCGGAGCGCGTCCGGCCCCTGATTAGCGAAGATCATGCCCCAGAGCTCTTGCTCCATGATCGTGTTCGTGGCGGGGACGAGGAGTCCAAACCGGCGCCGGAAACTTAGCGTGTCTGGACAGCCGTGCGACGCCGAGCCGATACTTCCGAACCCCTCCGCCGGGACGCCGTCGTGGATGACGCCGGGAGCCACGATGGACGGGATCGGCGGCGCATTCACGTCGGGGATCCGGATGGTCTTGCCCGAGAGCCTCCCGGTGAGGGTCAGGAACCCGTGGTCGTCTTTATCTTCATGGATCTCCATTCGCTGGCTCCGTTCGGGGCGTCTAACAGCGCCTTGGCCGTAAGTTGCGAGCGCCCTTTCGCCAGGCGCACGGAGAATCGAGTGTGCTTGATCTCTTCATCCGCTCAATCATTCGGCCATCCACCGCGCTCGTCAACTTCACAGCGAGCGTGTGTGAAAACTTGCGGCGATCACGGGCTCTCAGTAAACCGACGCTCGTGTTTCGCGCAGAAACGACGATCGAGACTCGGCCAGCCATGGGAGGACCCCTCCTTCTCCACATCAACGAGTTTTCACACAGGCTCACTCCTCGTTATGCCGGCGCGCGTCGAATCCTGAGACGCGGTCGCGCCAGAAGCCGGGCCGCTGGCGGAAGTGCGCGACCGCGAGGATCGCAATAGCATCGGACGATTGCGCGTAAACAACGTAGTACGGAAACGCATGGACGAATGCCCGGCGCAGATCAGGACCAAGGGGCGACCCCGCTCCCGGGAATTCGGCAACAACGTGTACAGCCCGCTGGACCGCAGCGGCGAAGGCAGCGCCCAGCCCTGCGTGCTTGCGATCGTACCAGCGAACGGCGCCGAGAAAGTCCTGTTCCGCCTCGGGATGAAACGAAGCGGGAAGGGCCACGCGGGTTAGCGGCGCGCGGCGTTCGCGAAGACGGTCTCGGCGGGCACGCCCGCCACGACGCCGCGACGCAACTCATCGAGGCGGCGCTCTGCCTCAGCGCGCCACAGGGCCTCGACCTCGGCGCTCGGACCTGCGACGACCTCCGCATCTAGGCTGGCGAGAAGGATCTCGGCAAGGCGAGCGCGGTCAGCCGGCGGGAGTTCGAGAAGCTGTGCCTCGAGGGCGTCAGTGGATCGAACCATACGTAAGCCTTCCCCGAACCTGGAGCGAAGTCAAGGTGCAATCGGAGCCTGTCGCTCGGCCAAACGTTACCGCTCAGCCGCGAGCGGCGCCTCCCATGCTGCCGCACCCGCCCTCGCGCGCTACGTCTACCGCGTCGCCCTCACCAACCAGCGCCTGGAGCACGCTCCACACCTTCGGTTCCCCCGCCCGGTACCGGACCAACTGCCGCAGCAACGCCCCCACGATGTTCGTGACCAGGAGATGCTCTTGCATCTGTCGAAGTTCGTCGTAGGTGGGTATCCCGTGTGGATTCACCATGAGCGGTCGTGATCGAGATCCTCCACGCGCCCTAACGTCGTGCGTTTCAGCCGCGAAGGCGCGGCGCCATCCTACGTCTTGCTCCGTCGCTTCTTCGGCGCGCGCCGCGCCTTCGTCGGCTGCAAACGCTGGTGATGCTGCCCGGCCTCGGCGTACTCGCGGCGCACTTGCTTGGCCAAGAGGACCTTCAGCAACGACTGGTAGGGGACATCCCGTTCATTCGCCAGCGCTTTGAGGTCAGCCAGGAGCGGAGCTGGTAGCCGGAGCGAGATGCTCTCGGTCGCGGGACGGAGATTCGGGAAGACGGCCTGCTTCGCCTTGGACCAGTCGATGTAGTCCGTCGTATCGTGCGTAGCCCAGAACTCCCGCTCCTCCGTTTCGTTACGGAATCGAGGAATCGGCTTAAGGCGCTTCTTCGGCATTCTCCCGCTCCGCGTAAAGGCGGCGTTCGCGACGGCTCATGCCACGCGCCATGATCGGCCGGATGAGAGTGTCGCGCACCGTAAAGACGACCGTCAGGCGTCGACCAGCAGTGGTTCTGCCCAGCATGTAATGCCGCACCTCAACATGCGAGTGCGCAGCGTCAAGCATGATCAAGACCGGACGATTGAAGAAGACCTGTTCGGTCTCGGCCTGTGTCACGTCATGAGCGAGCCAATTCTTCTCGGAGTTCCCAGCGTCCCACTGAAAGCCCGTGAGGTCCGGGACGTACTCCGGAAGGACCGCCATGGGAGATGTATACTACGACGATATACGTAAGTCAAGGTTCGAACTTGGGCACGGCAGGGTGCGTAGTCGGGGCAGCATAACGTACAGCTTCAACTGCGCCGCACCCAATAGAGCCGCTGGGGCGCAGTCCCAGCGGCCTACCAGACGAGTGTGCGGCGTCAGTTGCAAGCATTGTTAGGCAGCAGCGAGCGCCTGCGCCTGGCTGCGCCGGCGGCGCCATTGCAGTCCGATAATCATGAGCCACCACAGACCCGTGACCGGGCCGAGATCAACCAGACCGCTCTCCGCAGGGACATAGGGAAAGGCGATCAGATTGAGGGCGAGCAGCGCCCCACCGCTGGCAATACCCAAGGCACCCACGAACCGCCCAAACGCGGGATGGCGGTACAGCGCCCCTGCGAGCACCACTATGCCGACACAATAGAACAGATCGAAGGCGACGTCGAGGCCCCGTTGTACGGTGTTGACTCCCTGCCGTACCAGGCCCAGCGTCGCGACGGTCGCGGCGTCTGGTGCCGCGGCGGCGAGGTCGCGGAACTGGAGTTGGAGCATCTGCTGGATGACGACCATCGTGGTGAACAGGACAAATGCCGTGGCGAGGAAGATGCGGCAAAGCCGCTGTGTTGGCGGATCGATGTCCGGAGCAAGGCTGGCCACAAGGCGCAGAATAGCGATGACGGCGACCGGGCCAATCGCGAACGCAAGCGCCACCGTGATGCGGTTGTCGTGGACCACACCGGTGGCGGTGGTCAGGTAGACCACGAGCGCGCCAATCCCGAGCCCTGCCAGTAGACGTTGGTTCCTCGTCACGGCACTCCTCCGAGTTGCTGCTTAACGACCCGCGCTTGACGGCGAACGGACTCATCACCAGCCACACCGGAGTCACGCTGGTTGCTCGATCCCGCCAGCCACGCAATCATTCAGCGCTCCGCGCCGTTCGACGCGTCCAAGCGGAGCCTGTGTGAAAACTCCTTGCCATTCCATATATTGTGCGTCCCCACGTTTGGCCAGTGCTCCCTCAGCGCGGAGCTCGACCTGTGGCCTACCTCGCCGGTCCCGATCGCACGCAGGCCGTACTCCTTCCCGAAGTCCTCGACGACTACGTCGGCGCGGACAATCCGGTCCGCTTCCTCGACGCCTTCGTGGCGCAGTTGGATCTCGGCGCCCTGGGCTTTCAGCGGGCGGTGCCCGCGGAGACCGGAAGGCCCGGCTATGATCCCGGCGATCTGCTGCGGCTCTACCTCTACGGCTACCTGCACCGCATCCGCTCCAGCCGGCGGCTGGAGAGGCTGCTGGCTCTGACGACGGCGGCAGCTGTCAGACCCGCAGGCGCGCTCGCGAGTGCCTACGGCGACGTAACGATGAGCCCCTCTTCGGTAGTGGCGAACCAGCCTCGATGGCGAAAGCCGACGGCGACGAAGCGGGTTCCGGAGCGCTCATAGTCCGAGGCAGCTCCCGACGGATCACGACCATGGGGTTCCGACCCGCGAATATCAGAGTGATCAACCGTCGCGCCAGAGGCCTCGGCCGCTGGCCAGCCGGCTCTGCGAAAGCTCAAGGAGCTCCGCACAAACGTCGGCAGTTGACAGGTCGTTCCATATCAGGTGTTTGGCGTCATTTGGCATCTCCTTGCGTAATAATGAGATAGCATTCTAGCGACACTTGGCCATCTTGACCGGGGCCCTATATTACTAATGCGTCATCCCGTCGGGCTGGACCCGGCGGTGCCCGTGGGCCACGGTCCACGGGCTTTTTCATGGTTCTTCGGGGAATTTCGGGAATGACGGCGCGTGACAAGCGGGTGATGTGGTGCCATGCTCATGCCCTCACGGGCAAACCGAGGGTTGGAGCATGGCGTACGACGAGATCACCGCACTGCTTGGGGGCTGGGATGGCTTCGAGATCGTCAAGGTCCAGCGGAAGCATCCCGCGGGCGGGAGCCCGGAGGTCGTGATCGAGTTGGCCCCGGTGCCGGCGGTCGCGCGTCGCTGTGGTCGGTGTGGCACGGCGACGGTCGAGGTGCACGATACGACCGTGCGTCGGATCCGCGAGTTGCCGATTCTCGATGCCGAGACGTGGCTGCTGGTCCCACTGGCGCGGGTGCGGTGTCCGCAGTGTGGGCCGAGCACGGAGGCGCTCCCCTGGCTGGAGCGGTACGCGCGGATGACGAAGCGGTTCGCCGAGAGCGTCGCCCGCTTGGCACAGGTGCTCCCGATCAAGCAGGTGGCGGACCACTTCCGCTTAAGCTGGGACACGGTCAAGGCGATTGATCGCGCCGCGCTCGCGGCGCGGCTGGGGCCGGTCGATCTCACCGGGGTGCGGCAGATCGCGATCGACGAGTTCGCCATTCAGAAGGGGCATCGGTATGCCACGAGCATCGTGGATCCGGTGACCACGAAGGTGTTGTGGGTCGGGCGCGGCCGCGGCCGGGAGGACATCCGGCCCTTCTTCGCGCTGCTCGGCCCGGAGGGCTGCGCCCAGCTCCGGGCGGCCGTGATGGATATGAGCGAGGCCTACGAGTTGGAGACCCGGGCGCACTGTCCCCAGGCCGTCATCGTCTACGATCTGTTCCACATCGTGGCCAAGTACGGCCGGGAAGTGATCGATCGCGTGCGGGTCGATCTCACCAATCGGCTCGCCCGTGCCGCGGGCCCCAACGACCTGCGCACCCGGGCGCGCCGCCGGGTGATTAAGGGCACACGCTGGCTGCTGCTGCGGAATCGCGAGAACGTCACCACGCCACGCGATCGCGTACGGCTCCGCGAGGTGCTAGCGGCCAACCGCCCCCTGTGGGTGGTCTACGTGCTGAAGGACGCCCTGAAGCAGCTGTGGCGCTATCGCTATCGGGGCGCGGCCCAGCGGGCGTGGCGGCAGTGGTACGGCTGGGCAATCCGCAGCCGGATCCCGGCGCTCCTCACCTTCGCCCGCAACCTCAAGGCGAAGCTGCCGGGTATCCTGGCACACTGTCAGTACCCGCTCCACACCGGCGTGCTGGAGGGCATGAACAACAAGATCAAGGTCATCAAGCGCATGGCCTACGGCTTCCGGGACGATGCCTACTTCTTCCTCAAGATCCGCGCGGCCTTCCCCGGAAATCCGTGAAGAACCTTTTTTTAGGATCTCCCGCTCCAGCTTGAGCTGCCGATTCTCCCGCCGCAGGTGCCGCAGGTCCTCGCGCTCTTCTGTCGTCAGCCCATCGGTCCGTCGGCCACCATCCAAGTCGGCCTGCTTGACCAGTTCCGGATCGTCTGCTCCGAGGGCTCAAACTCCCGGGCCAGGACCTTCGGGCTGCGTCCGGCCCGGACCAACTCCAACATCTGCTGCCGAAACTCCGGTGGATACTGCGTGCGCATCGTGGACTCCTTCCTCCCCAAAGGGAGTGTGTCCACGAAGCGGGGTCAACTCCAGCTCCGCGCTTTCATATGGTCGGGTTAGCCGCGTCAACCGGCGCCCATCAAGGTAGGATCGCTGGGGGCCGCGACTGAGCGGAGCGCTCTGCCATCGCCTCGCGGATCATTGGCGTCCAAACACTACCCATTACGAGCAGGGCACCGTGTCGGGGCACTCGAACTCCATGGCCCAGCCAAGCGAGGCGCCTCTAATCCAGCCAGTACCTACCGTATGGCCCGGCGCTCGGCACTTCGGAATTGTGCACTCCGGACCCGGAATGCTGACCAGTTTGGCGGAGAAGAACCCCTGCCGGTCATCCGGTGGTTGTGATGTCACGAAGCCGACTCCTCGCCCTCGCGGCCTAAGCGCGACGTCGTGGTCGCACAACGAGCCGGCCGACCGGATCCTGCAGGCCCGCCTCGCGGAAGTCGAGCATCCACGCGAACCGGATGGAATACACTCCTGGGCGCAGCGGAGCCGGGGAACCAGCGGATGTCGTGGGCGTGGCACCTGATCCCTGGCTTTGCACGGTCCGCCACCGCCGCTCCAGGCAGTATTCGACGCCGGGCTCCAGGGTGGTTCGAGTTCTGTACGGGGGGCCTGGCCGACCTTCCGGGAGTGGCATCCGGTCCCACGGGGGTTCCCGCAACGGATTGTTCACCACAGTGCCAGCGGCGTCGGTGACCTCCAGGTACTTCTCCGGACCGTAGTGCCCCATACCGCGAATGGCGACCGGGCGCCTCGAGACGTTGCGCAGCGACCCGCGCACCAGCACCTCGTCGCCGGCGCGCACCTCCGCCGGGGTGACCGTGATTCTGACCTCGACCCTGCCGGCGAGGTTCTCCTGGGGTGCGTCCGCGCCGTGCTCCATGCGGGTGTTGAGGTGCCTGCAGGGCGGGTCCTGCTTCTTCACGCGGAACGCGGAAGCCGCGATCAGTATCGCGATCGCCGCGACAGAAAGAACGAGGATCGGGAGCGCGCGCATGGCGCCGAACATGCCCGTTTCGATTCGGTTGTCAAGCGTCCCGGATGGCTGATGAGGAACACCCAACACGAGAGGGGGACATTCTCAGGGCCAGTGCCAAGTCGCAGCTCCGCGGGCGGCCGGGAAAGTCGGGTGCGCGAAGTCCAGCGCGCTCGTCACAGGCATGGTAACCCGGATGGCCTCCTCAATGGACGGCCGCGGCCCGCGGTCGAGCCGTCGTCGCAACAACTCGCCCTCGATCTGGCGCAGGAATCGCTCCGGAGCCAGGGCCGCAGCCAGCTCGATCACCGGGTTCTCGCGGTGGATCCCCATCCGGTCGCTGACCTCGAAGATCCGTTCGATCTCCCGCAACGTGACCTCTTTCAGCATCGGGAGAGCATCTTATTCTAGGCGCCAACAACTCGACGCAGTATGTGGCGGTTATGGGTTATGATTCGCTGCTTCGCGACGCGGGGGAGGTGATCAAGGTAGAGGTGAGCATGCGTGAACCACTCCTGACGCCAGTCGTTCAGAGCCCGGCGCGGACTCTTCTGCTCGATCCGATCTCCCGCTCCGCGGCCGTGCCTTCCTTCCCCGTCCCCTGCCTCTCGCTTGAAGAGGCCATGGCAGAGAAGCTGCGGGCCGCCCTCTCCCGCCGCGACGTGGCGATCCGAGACTTCTACGATATCGACCACGCCGTCCGAGAGCGCGGCGTTCAGCTTGACGATCCCAAGTTGCTGGGACTGGTCAGACGGAAGCTCACCGTGGCGGGCAACGATCCGCCCGATGCGTCACCCGCGCGGCTCAGGGTATTGGAGGCTCAGCTCGAGGCGGAACTGAGACCCGTACTCCGCGAGGCCGATCTCGCTCTGTTCGATCTCGATCGCGCCATCGGGCTGGTCGCCGGAGTAGCCTCCGCACTCCTTTGAATACGTGAGGGGGCGGATGATGCCCGTGCGATGGGGGTGATGCGGAGCGAGGGCGGATTGAACGCAATCGCGAGGCACGAGCGGTCTCGCTAGGCTTGCGGAGTGGCGCTCGGCCTGCGCACGCCGCGCTGGATCGTTGCCGAGGGCCGGCGCCGCTGGAGCCGGCACGCTGCCCGCGCGGCCGTCCCCGCGGAGTGGCACAGCTGAGCCCCCAGTAGAACGCGGCCACAACCGCTCTGGCGCCGCACGCCGATCGGGAGCATGTTCATTCCGCAGCTTGACGTCCGACGGGCATTCGGAGTCCGGCCAGCCGATCTGCTTCAGCGCGAGGGGCCCGGCGGGAATGAGCGCACCTCCCCCAGACGACGACCTGGTCAGCGCCTGTGCCGGTCCGCGGCGGAGGTTCAACTGGGCTGCCGCGCTGTTGCCGTTCTGGCTGAGTTGGCGTCGCCTTCACGGATGGCAGTTGCTTGCCGTGCTGCTGTTCTTCATCCTCGACGCCATCCTCACGGTACAGCTTCAGGCCGCGGCGGAGCGCGGGCAGCTCGGGCTGAAGCCCCACGACGAACGCCCAGTGTTCTGGAGTATGGCCATGGCGTACGTCGCGCTGGGGCTGGCCGAGGGTTTCCTTGCCGACGCCCTGCTGCGCCTGCGCGCCGGGCGTCTGCTGCGCCGGCTGCGCGCCGCTCAGGCCGATCACGCCCGGGCGATGGAGGTCATGCGGAGAGAGGGACGGGGGTCGAGGGGGGGAGCCTTCGCAATGGGGTTGGGTCTGCTGATCTTGCCGGCGTGGGTTCCCCAGATCTTCACGGCCAATCGCGGCCTTGAGCGCAAGGCCTACCGGGCCGCCATGAAGTCGGATCTGCGCAACCTGGTCACGGCACAGGAGACCTATTCCTCGGAGCAGGGCGGGTTTACTGCTAGGCCGGAGGACCCGGCGCCCCGAGGGGTGGCGTACCGTGCCGGCCCCGGCGTGACCGTCACCATGGGTATCGTCAGTCCGACGGGATGGAACGCCATAGCGAGGCACGAGCAATCTCGCGAGACTTGCGGCGTGCGTGTGGGCGCCGCATCATCGCCGCTCGATACCGTCGGCGCCGAGGGCGAGCCAGTGTGCGGGAGGCCTGGGAGGCGGCGGGAGTAGCGGTGCCTGGCTGCGACACGCGGGCGCCGGCAAAGGGAGCCATGACATGAGCCGCATCGAAGGCGACAGCCAGATCACGGAGGTCGTGGTCTACGCGCGTGGGGCCGAGGTCACCCGCGAGATTGAGTTCAACACCAGATTCTGCCGCGGCTAGGCGCGGCAAGAATCTCTACTTCGTTAGCAGGTTGCTGAAAAAGTGATCTCGAACGTCGAGCGGTCCTCTCCACGCATCGCTTTCGGCTGGGGGGTCCTCGATTGGGTCTCTGGTTACCTCGGATGCGCCTGACGAACGCCTGGTGCACGAGAAATACATTCGCTAGTTCGCGCGGTCGCGCAAGAGGCTTCCTTCATCGCATCTCACTGCTGACTTTTTCAGCAAGAGCCTGTGTGAAAACTCAGTTGTCTTCCATATATTGGGCGTCCCACAGTTTGGCCAGTGCTCCCTCAGCGCGGAGCTCGACCTGTGGCCTACATCGCCGGTCCCGATCGCTCGCAAGCCGTACTCCTTCCCGAGGTCCTCGACGACTACGTCGGCGCGGACAATCCGGTCCGCTTCCTCGACGCCTTTGTGACCCAGCTTGATCTCGGCGGGCTGGGTTTCCAGCGCGCGGTGCCGGCGGAGACGGGGCGGCCGGGCTATGATCCCGGCGATCTGCTGCGGCTCTACCTCTACGGCTACCTGCACCGGATTCGGTCGAGCCGGCGGCTGGAGCAGGAGACGCACCGCAACGTCGAGCTGATGTGGTTGCTGCGGCGGCTCACGCCCGACCACAAGACGATCGCCGACTTTCGTCGGGATCACCCCCAGGCAGTGAAGGGCGTGTGCCGGGAGTTCACCCTCCTGTGCCGGCGACTCGACCTGTTTGGCGGCGAGCTGCTGGCCATTGACGGCAGCAAGTTTCGGGCGGTGAATGCGCGCGAGCGGAGCTTTACGCCGGCCAAACTCGCCACGCTCCAGCGGGAGATCGATGCGACGATCGCGCGGTATCTCAAGGAGCTGGAGCGCCAGGATCAGGCGGAGGCGGGGATCGAGGGGCCGAGTGCGGCGGCGCTCCAGGAGCAGATCGCCGCACTCCAGGAGCGGCGTGCACAGTACGCGGCGTATCAGCACCAGCTCACCGCGAGCGGGGAGACGGCGCTCTCGCTGACGGATCCGGACAGTCGATCCATGATGAGCCGGGGGCGGATCGAGGTGTGCTACAACGTCCAGACCGCCGTGGACGCCAAGCACAAGCTGATCGTGGCGGAAGATGTGACGAACGCGGCGGCCGATCGCGATCAGCTCAGTCCCATGGCCAGCGCGGCGCAGGACATCTTGGGGGATGCGACGCCGGTCGTGGTGGCGGACCAGGGGTATTATCACGGCAGCGAAATCAGGGCGTGCCTGGCGGCGGGTGTCACGCCCCTGGTGCCCCGTCCGCGCACTTCGGCGAATGCCCCGCGCGGGTTGTTCACGAAAGACGATTTCACGTACGATCCGGCGCAGGATGCGTATCGGTGTCCCGCGGGCGCGCGGCTCACCTATCGGTCCACCACCGTGGAGCTCGGTCGCACCATCAAGAACTACCGCACGCGCGCGTGTCGGGGCTGTGCGCTCCGGGCGCGCTGCACGCGGAACAAGGACGGGCGCAAGATCACGCGCTGGGAGGATGAGCACCTCTTGGAAGCCATGGAAGCACACCTCCGGCGCGCGCCCGAGGTGTTCGCGCAGCGGAAGGCGCTCAGCGAGCATCCCTTCGGCACGATGAAGCGGGGGATGGATCAGGGCTACTTCCTGCTGAAAGGCCTGCGGAAGGTGCGTGGGGAGTTCAGTCTGACGGTGCTCGCCTACAATCTCAAGCGGGTGTTGAACCTCGTCGGCGTGCCGCGACTGTTGGAAGCCCTCGCGTAGCCGGGGGTCTGCGCATCATTTCTGCTCCATGAACCCCCACCAACACCCTGCTCTCGACCCGGAGCGCCCCGCCGAGGGGCTTTTTCGCTCTCGAACACTCATATGACGCCGCCGCTCGACAAACTCACGATCATCCCTTACCCACCGCCAGTTTTCACACAGGCTCAGCATCCGTTAGGCGCCGACCACCACCAACAGGCCATCAATCACTACTGACCGCGGACGCTCGTCTGCGTCTTGTTTCCGTGAGGCAACACGTGGGCCCCGCGTCATGCAAACGCGATGAGCGAGGCCAAACAACCACTCGCTGTCGCGACGTTGCCAGTCGGTGCGTCGCCGTATCAGGTGCTGGACATGGTCGGCAACGTGTGGGGAATGGACATTGACTGAGGGCCCGCCGGATCCAACCGGTCGCCGGCGATACATCATTCGGGGCGGCGCGTTCGATGTGACGAGCGCTATTGCGACGAACTATCGAGCAGCCAACGCCGAAATGACCGGATCCGATGCTGCACGGGGCCTGAGTTACCGAAATCCCGGATTTCGCTGCGCGATGGTCCGCAGTTCGCTAACCGAGGGTAGGATCATCGCTTGAGCTCCATCACCCAGACATCGCTCTCATACGAGGGCTTCGTGAAGAACACGCGCGTTCCGTCCGTCGCATAGTCGGGGCGCGCGAACGGATGCGTGGGGTCGATGGTCAGCGCGACGCGCGGAACTCCTCCGGACACGGGCACTGCCCAGATTACATCGAGAAGCGTGAACACCGTCTGCCCATCGCGGCTCCAGCCGAGCACACCAGATGCACCGCCAAGCTGCGCTGTCGTGGCGAGAATGCGCGGCGCCCCGCCGCCGATCGGGACTATCGCGAGTGCACCCCGGCGCGAGTATGCCACGAATTGGCCATTTGGAAATGTGTTGCGTGCCCCCGGCGAGAGTGCCGTGTCGATCGCCAGCGGCTGCACCGACCATGCGCCATCGCGTGCTCGCTTTGCAACGTCCATCCGCGCCGAACCACTCGAGTCCGACGCGAATACGATGCCCTGACCATCCGGCCACCATCGCGGATACCACTCGTGCCTCTGACTGCTCGTCACCTGGTGCTCCGCGCCACCATCCGCGCCGACCACAAAGATGTCGCGTGACGCGGCGCGTGTGGAATGAAATGCGATGTCGTGATCGTTTGGCGACCAACTCGGCGCGAAGTCATTCGCGGGGTTCGTCGTCAACTGGACGGGGTCGCCACCGTCAAGCCGCAGTTTGTAGATGTCGAAGTTGCCGCCGCGATCCGAATCGTACACAATCCACTTGCCGTCATGGGAAACATCCATCGATTCGACGCGCTGGTTCTCGCGCGTGACGGGTGTCGCCGCAGCGGTTGTCGCCACGGTGCCTTTGCCGATCGGCACGACCCAGATGTTTGCGAAGTTCCGCACCACATCGTACGCCATTCGCGATCCGTCGGCAGAGAGCGTGATGCGAAATGGTCCGAGGCCGGTTGTTACACGCGCTGGAGCGCCGCGAGGACGCCCGTCCGAACCGACGGCCTGTTGGAAAACGTCGCGTGCACCTCCCGCGTCAGAGATGAAAAGAACGCTCCCACCGTCCGGCGCCCACACCGGACTCACGTTGATGTGCGTCGAATCCGAAATGCGAATCGGTGTCCCGCCGCGCACATCGACGACCCAAACCGTATTCGTGGACGTATTGAACATTTGCGGCCGAGGCCCGTCGGCGTACGCGATGAACCGGCGGTTCGGTGACCAGGCTGGCGAATGGGGGGTCGCACCCTTCGCGACGCTGCGCGGTTCACCGCCGTCAACGGCGCGAATCCAGATCTGATCGTCAATGGCGTACACAAACTCTTTCCCGTCGGGAGACCAGGCGTGCGTACCCGCCCCCTCTACAAGCCCGGTGAAGTTGAATTGCCGGTCTGCGTCGATCGTTCGCTTGGGCTCACCGCCGAGCGCCGGAACAACATAGATCGCACTCGCTGCGCGAAACGAGACACGCGAACCGTCCGGCGACCAGCTTGGCCACGGCTGGCCTCCGGTGATCTGTAGATCGCCCGATATCGCATTCGCGCGTCCGCCGTCAATCTGGCGCACGAACACTTTCATGCCTGACGGCGTCTGGGCGCCATAGGCAATCAACTTTCCATCGGGGGAAATCGCGGGCTCCACTTCGAGCTCGGGCGCAAACGCGATACGCGTCGTCTGGCCCACGGTCAAGGGGCGCACCCTGTTTGTGCGTGACCAGGCCGCGAACGCCACCGCGCCGATAGCGATCGCACTGGCTCCGGCGATGATCCATTTGCTGCGCGCTTGGCGAAACGGCGCCAACCGTGCTGACGTCGGCATGCTCCCGCCACTCGGCGTCGCAATCGCGTCAAGCGACGCAATGAGTTCGCTTGCCGACTGTGGCCGGTCACCCGCGCGCTTCTCCAGGCACTTCATGACCAGTGCCGCCAGCGCCGGCGGAGCGGTCGTGCGGCGCATGAGCAACGAGTCCGGCACTTCGGTGACATGCGCCGCGAGAAGCTGCTGCAGCGGGCGGCCTGCGAACGGAGCCGCTCCTGTGAGCATCTCGTACGCAACGCAACCGAATGCGTAGATGTCGGCACGGTGATCAACGTGCGGATCAGCCATCGCCTGTTCAGGCGCCATGTATGCCGGTGTGCCGAGCGCAACGCCGAGCGACGTGAGACCGCTTGCGAGTCCGCCGCCCTGCGTCACCGCGAGATCCATCGCTTTCGCGACGCCGAAGTCGGTAACCACCGCGACGCCGCCGGAGAGAATGACGTTCTCGGGCTTGATATCGCGATGCACGATGCCTTCGGCGTGCGCGTGCGCGAGCGCCGACGCAATGTCGCGCATGATGTGCATCGCCTCGTTCACGCTGAGCTCGCCGCTCTTCGTGAGTCGCGCGCGTAGCGATTCGCCTTTCACGAACGGCATCGTGTAGAACGGCACGCCGTCCGCTGTGCCCGCGGACAATACCGGCACGATGTGCGGGTGCTGCAGTTTCGCGGCGACCTGGATTTCGCGGTTGAATCGTTCGATGGACACGCTGCTCGCCGCGTCCGACGGCACGACCTTCACGACGATCTGGCGGCCGAGCGTGTTTTCGGTCGCGACGAAGACGCGGGACATGCCGCCGCCGCCGAGCTCTCGCTCGATGGTGTAGCCATCGCCGAGGGTCTGCTGGAGCTGGTCGCGGAGGTCGGTCACAGTGGAGGCTCGATCACTGCTTCGGTGCGCTCGCCTGCGTCATTCCGCGCGCCTGCCAATTCAAAACCACGATCAATGGAAGCTCGGCCGCTTGCGCGGACGCCGTCGCGTTGCGCAGCATCACGAACTCTTTCCCGTCTGGGAAGACGTCGTAGTTCGCGGGCCCGTTGCGAATGTAGGTATCACGAAAGAGGGAATCGCGCCCTGAGATGGCGATCCGCGGTCCATCAGCGAGTCGTGCGCTCATGAGCACGTTGGATCCACGATAGAAAAGTCCGCGGCTGCTGAGAGCCCAGACGGGTTCGGCTCCGCCGTCGATCGACACCTGCACTTCCGGCCCGCTACCCTGCAGTGCACGAACTCAATCGCGTCGCGATCCACGAGGGCGGTGTTAAGCTGTTTCGTGCTGTGCATGGTCGCGAGGCGTCGGTGCCGCGTCCAACATGCACCCGAATGAGGGGTCCCGCCAGTGGCGTGCTCCAACCTTTGGACGACGGGCGCGAATCAGGCCGACGAACCCGTCACGATCGTAGCAGGCGTTGAACGGTGGCGACTGGCCGGCCAGGCGCGCATACGGGTGAACGTTCTCGTATCAATGCCATTTGCACAAAGATACAACTTCCTCTAGAAACGTACGCGCTCGCTGGTCCATGCGCTGGTTAGGCGTCATTCCTTCGCCCCCGATGTTCCGGAAAACGAAGCGTCATAACGAGAGACGAAGTAGTTGAAGGCTATCGTGTGAGCTATGACGAGGGTAATGAACTTCACCACCCACGCTCCAGGGCTCGTGACTCCGAACGCCAGCGCGATAGCGGCCGTTCCCACACCCGAGTTCAACAGTGCGATTGTGGCGCCGCGCCACGCTTTAATGCCACCGAGGTTACCAGGCTTACGCCTCGCTCTAAGCTCGTTCAGCGAGCCGAGCTCGGGCACGCCGCCACGTTCCTGCATAACGGCGCGGAGGCGCTCAAGTGCAGCTTCGTAATAATTGGAGTTTCCGCACTCTTTCGCGTAGGTGACGTAGAGGCCTGTGCCGATGAGAAAAATGAGAACCAGAATGGCGGTCAGGATCTCAGTGGGGAGCGGGTCATTGCCCTGGACCAGCAGGAAGGCTACGGCTGCTCCTGGAAGGGTCACGATCTTGAAGTAACGTTCGGTGAGGGTCGTCCACTCCGCGAAGAGCCTGTGATAGTACTCCCAGAGAGCCTTGTACTCCGCCAGGAGCAACTCGCGCGACGTGGCCTGATCAGGTTCGGAAGGGTCCGTCATGTTCCCGGGAGTGAATGACGCCTAACGCGGCGGTTCAGCCGCGGCAGCTCATGATCAGCGGAGCTGCCGACGGCTGCAACCGCTTGTTGGGCAGCATTGGCGAGTGCCAGAGATCATCACTCCTTCGGCGGCCGCACGTTGCCACGTCCTCGAGCCGATCTGCTGTCCACTCGTAGGGCCGCAGAAAGCTGGAGACGAAAAGAGAAGCCTGGCTACGCTGCACAGCCGGGCCTGACAGGAATCACGGTCGGGCATCTGTCGAGAGTGCCATCCAGTTATCCCTTCTTGTAGACGATTTTGATGAAAGTCCCCGGACCGCCGCCGCGGCCCGGCGGCGTCGTCTCGACCACGAGGTTCCCGCCTTCGAGTGACAGTGTCTGCTTGCGATCGATGGCGTTCCCGCCGAAGTTCGCCGTGTAGGTGATTACCAGCCTGGCCCCGTCCCACATCGCCTTCGACACCCGCTCGGTGGCCCCGCCTCGGCCCTGCACAGTGTTCTTGCTTTCCGATCCGTCCAAGTTGTACACCGCCGTCACCGTCTGGTCACCCTGCGTCTGCGTGATCGTGAGCGTCTTCGCGTCCTGCGTGATCGTGAACCCACGATCGCCAGCGCCGGCTCCGGCTGGCTCTGCCGGCGACTCGTATACCCCCTCGGTATGGTCCCACACCCACTTGCCAGTGAAATCGGGCTTAGCCTGGGCGGCCAGGCCTGTCGCCGCACCGAACATCACCACCACCGCTAGGACAAGGAAATTCCGTCGCATCCCATCCTCCTTTCCAAGAATCGCCGCGGCCGCAGCCCCCGTGCCTCGCGAGGCGGGATTATCCTCCCTTCGCCGGCACGGAACATCAGGACAACTTGAATCTGCTACCCAGATCCACATGATCCCGGGGGTTGATCGTGCATAGTGAGTCTCTTGGCCGAGTCGACAGAATTGGCGTTCTAGGACCGTGGGCGTCCCCGGAATCGGATGACTCTGCGACAGGGCCCGTTATCGAGCAACCTTGCCGGCCCGGATCGCTACTCGTACTCGCTACAAGTTTTCACGAATCACGAAATAGATGGTCCGTCTGCCCAACAGATAATGGACCTGCAGGGCATACGTCATGATGCGGCAATAATCCCACCCTGTAAAGAGCCGGTGGCTCCGCGAATTGGGCAGCAGCGCGTTGTCACGCCGGTGCTTACGAGCTCCGGACGTGCGCGTCGAGACGGGATGCTTGCTACCTAATCCCTCGCCGCATAATCCCTTGCAGTCTAATCCCTCGCAGCCTAATCCCTCGCCGCGCTATTTCCTTAGGCTGCGGGTGCCGAGTGTGCCGGGCGAGGGCAGGAGGTCGCCCGGGCTCCGGACGCCGAACCCACCACGGTTCAGCACATGGGTGTAGATCATCGTGGTGCGAACGTCCTTGTGGCCGAGGAGTTCCTGCACGGTCCGAATGTCATAGCCGTCCCGCAGCAACTGGGTCGCAAAGGAATGACGAAAGGTGTGACAAGTTACGCGCTTGCCGAGGCCGGCAGCGCGTGCGGCGTCGCGCACGGCGCGCTGCACGCCGCTGGGGTGCAGGTGTTCCCGCCAGCGGGTGTGGCCGTCGATGTCCCGCCGCGTGCGCGTGGCGGGGAAGACCCAGGACCACGGCCAGTCGCGCCACGCCAGCGGGGACTTCCGAGCGAAGGCCCCCGGCAGGGGGACGCGGACGTCCTGCCCCACGTCACGCTCGTGCGTATGCCGTACGACCCGAAGATGTCGCTCCAGCCACCGGGCGGCTTCATCGGAAAGGACGGTGCGCCGCCCGCGTTGGCCCTTGGTGTCGCGCAACGTGAGCTCCCGCCGCACGACGTCGACGTCTTTCACCCGCAGGCGCAGCGCCTCGAGCAACCGCAGACCGGAGCCGTACAGCAACCGCACGACGAGCCCGTTCACACCCGGCAGCCGCTCGAGCACCGCCCCAACCTCGTCGACGGACAGGACGGTCGGCACGCGGCGCGGCTCGTGCGCCCGGACCACCTCCAACCGCTGGAGGGGCTTGCGGATCACGTGCGTGTGCAGGAAGAGCAACGCGCTGGCCGCTTGATTCTGGGTAGCCGCCGCGACCGCGCGGTCGGTGGCGAGCGAGGTGAGAAACGCTTGCACATGACGCGCGTCGAGCTCCTTCGGGTGCCGCACACCGTGGAAGCGCACGTAGCGCCTCACCCACCCGACATACGCTGCCTCCGTCCTCCGACTATAATGGCGCAGCCGGAGCGCACGCCGCAGATCGGGGATCAATCGACCCGGTGCGAGAGGCAGATGCATGGCGCAACCTGGAGCCGGTGACCCAGTTGCGTGTCACCGTTCGAACGCAGCACGCGTCGAAACAACGGGTCGCCTGACACTTCCCCGCCCCACAACGTCGGGGAATCGGGGTTGAGGCACGGCTCGCCGGAGCTTCGGCACGGCTTATCGAAGCGTCGGCACGGCTTCCCGAACGTCCGGCACGGCTTACCGAAGCTTCGGCACGGCTTATCGAAGCGTCGGCACGGCTTCCCGAACGTCCGGCACGGCTTACCGAACGTCCGGCACGGCTTGTCGAACCTCCCGCACGGCTTACCGAACCTCCGGCACGGCTTACCGAACCTTCGGCATGGCTTACCGAACCTCCGGCATGGCTTACCGAAGCTTCGGCACGGCTTGCCGAGCGTCCGCGCGGTGTCCCAAAGCTCCGTACCGATATGTCGAGGTGCCGGCCTGGCCAGCCGCAGCTTCGACGTTTCCGGCCGCGGTCGGGTATCGCCGACCCGCGGCCCCGCAGTCACACGATCAACGGGCCCGGCTCGTTCTCCTCCGGCTCCCTGCCAGACCGGAACACGCGCGCGGGTTTGTCGCCCACCAGCATCACCGTATCCCCCTCCACCCGCAGCATCGTACCCTCTCGCAATCCAACCACCGTGGCCTCCGGATTGGCGACCAAGAACTCCTCCAGGCGCTCCGAGCGCGTCTCCCCGCCGTGATTCGGAATCAACGCGTCGGTGAAATGCGGATTGATCTGAAACGGCACGAGACCCAGCGCAGCGAAACTCGGCGGCTGCACGATGGGCATGTCGTTCGTGGTGCGGATCGTCGGACACGCGAGGTTGGCGCCCGCACTCCACCCGATGTACGGCGCCCCGGCGCGCACGCGCCGGCGCATCGCGTCAAGGAGACCACGATCGTAGAGCGCCGCGAGGAGCGCGAACGTGTTGCCTCCCGAAACCACGATCGCCTCGGCACCCGCGATGGCCCCCACGGGATCCGCCGCGTCGTGCACGGACCCCAGCGCCACACCGAAACCCGCAAAGTGCTCCCGTACGGCGGCCGTGATTTCGTCGTGAGGCATCCGCAGCACCGCGAACGGCACGAACACGGCCCGCGCGACGGTCCCACCCAGGAAGTCTCTCAAGACCTCCGCGGCATGACCCAGAAACGTTCCGCCGGGATTCCGTGAGTTACTGAGCAGCAGCAGTCGCATGCCCGGGGCCTCCTCCCTCATCTCGGTACCGGCGCGTCGCGATCCAGTAGAACGCCAGGCCCACGATCATCAACCCCGCCGCGCCACCGATCACCTTGGTCATGAAGAGCCATGGCTGCGCGGACTCACCCGGAAGCGCGGCCAACACGATCGACGCGGCGACGCCGCAGCACGGGCAACGCGAGGAACAGGTAGAGGGCGACGTGCGTCGTCCGCACCAGCGCCAGACCACCTGACCGATTCACCTCGCGCTCCCCTGCAACGGAGGGCCCAAGATCCGTGACGGGTCGTGACGAGGCAAGGGTCGGCAGCAACAGTGGGCGGCGCCGGATGCTTCTCCTGACGTCCACTTGACGGACCCGTCCGAGCTTGCTCCACCAATCACGATGGGAGTCCAGCTCCCGGGAGGTATCGATGAAGCTGCAACGCATTGCCGGATCATTGCTCGTCCCGCTGCTGCTCGCCGCGTGCGAGGACGCACGCATCGGGGGCCTCGAGCTGGATGTCGCACGCGCACCGTCGCAGGCGCTGTCCGTCATGACGTGGAACGTGTATTACGGCACGGACCTGAACGCGGTCGTCACGGCACTCGGCAACGCCGATCCCACTGACGACATCCCCGCGTTCATCGGCGCGTTGACCACCCTCGAAGCCACAGCCTGGCCCGCCCGGGCGGAGGCGATTGCCGCTGCGATCGCCGCCGAACGCCCGCACGTCGTCGGCCTCCAGGAGATCGCGACGTACGACATCGATCTGTCCGGCCTCGGGGTACCGATCGACTTCACCCTGCCGTTCCTGCCGATCCTGGAAGCCGCGCTCGCGAATCGCGGCCTCAACTATCAGGTCGCGGCCATGGTCGAGAGCTTCCATGCCCAGCCGGCGCCCGGAGTTTCGGTGCGGGACTTCAACGTGCTCCTCGTGGACGCGGATCGCGTGGAAGTGCTGGATACGCGAGCCCAACGGTTCGCGGCGGGCATCGGCCCGGTCGCTCCCGGCGTCGCGCTCTATGACGGATGGGTGGCGGCGGACGTGAGGGTCAAGGACGCCGTCTACACGATCGTGAATACCCACCTGACCGCGGGTGCGGGCGAACAGTTGTCCGGCCTGCGCTATCTGCAGGCGACCGAACTGGTGCAAACCATCGGGGCGGCAAGCCCGGCCATCGTCATGGGCGATCTGAACGACGTGTCGGGCTCGTTGATGCATCAAGTCTTCCAGGGGGCCGGCTTCGCGGACGCGTGGCAGGACATGCGACCCGGCGTCGAGGGCTTGACGTGCTGCCAGCGCGCCGACCTGGCCAACGACGCTTCCGCGCTCGACACTCGCTACGACTACATCCTGGTTCGTGGGATCGGGACCGGTCACGCCGGCCTGCAAGGCAAGATCGATCGCGTGGGCGCGAACCCGTCGTCAAAGGTCGTGGGGCCGGCCGGTCCGCTGTGGCCGTCCGATCACGCCGGCCTGGTTGCGCGATTCGTGATCCCACCGTCACAGCGGTAGCGCGGCACGCGGCGTTCGAAACGCTCGGCTCTCGCGGCCCGTAGGGTCACGAGAGCCGATGCCGCGACGGTCTGGACCGATCGGGCATCCTACCAGCAGGGAGATGCCGGGATGAACGGTCCCACCGCCATACCGAAGCCGTCCTCGACCCCGAGCCATCCATTCGCGGCCGGGCGGCACCGATGGGGTAGGCGGGTGCTGCGCGGGGCGGTTGGCACGTTTGGCCTCTGTCTGGTCGGCCTGGGTGGCGAGGCGCTGATCCGCGCGCGGCTCGATCCCGACGAGCTGCGCGCCCCCACCCGCATCTACGCGCAGCCGCTGGTGCTCTACGAGGGTCAGACCCTCGACACGGACGCGGTCGAAGGGTATCTGGAGCGCGTCGGATACCGGGCCGTGAGCCGTCGCCCGCGCAACCCCGGGGAGTTCCGTCTCACCTCACGGCGCCTGGAACTCGAGCAACGGGCCTTTCGCCACATGGGCCGGGTGCTCACGGAAGGGCACGCGACCGTGGAACTCACCCGGGGCGGCCGAGTGTCGGACATCGAGATCGAGCACGAGGGATCGGCACGTTATCTGGTCCTGGAGCCCCCAATGCTGCGCACCGTGACCGGGCGCGAAGGCGAGGACCGCGTGCCGGTGCCGCTCGAGCAGATTCCCGATGTGCTACCGCAGGCGGTCCTTGCCGTCGAGGACCGCCGGTTCTACCACCACCACGGCATCGACGTCATTCGTGTCGTGGGCGCCGGACTCGCCAATGTCCGCGCGGGTCGGCTCTCGCAGGGCGGCAGCACGATCACGCAACAACTGATCAAGAACCGGTTCTTGACGCCGCGGCGCTCGTTCGTTCGCAAAATCCGCGAGCTCACGATGGCGGTGGTGCTCGAACTGCGTCACTCCAAGGAGGAGATTCTCGAGGCCTACCTGAACGAGGTGTACCTCGCGCAGGACGGGCGGCTCGCGGTGCACGGCGTGGGACGCGCATCGCAGTACTTCTTTGGCAAGGACGTCCGAGAGCTCGACGTGCACGAGGCGGCGCTGCTCGCCGGAATGATCCGCGGGCCGAGCTTGTACAACCCGAGGCGCAACCCCGAGCGCGCGCGGGAACGGCGCGACCTCGTGCTCCGAATGATGCGCGACGCGGGCGTGCTCGACGAAGACGCCTTCGCCCACGCGGTTGACCGGCCGCTGCGCCTGAGCGATCCGACGACGAGGACGCCCATCGGCCGGTATTTCACGGACTACGTACTCCAAACGCTCGAGGACAACCTGGGCCCGGTGGTCCGACGCGGGCACGCCGTCTTCACATCACTCGACGTCCGCGTGCAGGCCTTCGCCGAGCGCGCCGCACGAGACGGCCTCCGTGCTCTCGAGCGCGAGCACCCCGATCTCACCAAGCGGGGTGCGCCACTCCAGGTGGCGATTGTCGCGATCGACCCGCGGACGGGAGGGATCCTGGCGATGGTCGGCGGCCGCGACTACGGCCGATCGCAGTTCAACCGCGCGGTGCTGGCGCGCCGGCAACCGGGGAGCGCCTTCAAACCCGTCGTCGCGCTGGCGGCCCTCCAGCGCGGCGGCGAGTTTACGCTGGCAAGCACCATCGCGGACGAACCGCTGTCCGTGCGGACACCGGCGGGACTCTGGCAGCCCGCCAACTATGATGGGCGATTTCGGGGGACCGTCACCCTTCGTGACGCGCTCGAGCGCTCGCTCAACGTGCCGATGGCGCGCGTCGGGTTGGCCGTCGGGCCCGAGCGCATCGTCGAGACGGCGAAACGTCTCGGGATCGGTGGCCCGCTGCCGGCCGTGCCCAGCCTGGCGCTTGGGACCAGTGAAGTGACCCCGCTCGAACTCACCCGGGCCTTTGCGGTCTTCGCCGCCGAGGGGGTTCGGATGCCCTCGGTCACGACGCTGGGCGTCTTCACGCCCGACGACCGGATCGTCGCCACTCCCCCCGACGAGGGCGAACGCGTCGTCGACGCCGACGTCGCCTACCTCATCACTTCGGCACTGCAAGGCGCGGTGGAGCGCGGCACCGGGCGTGGGCTACGACAGTTCGGTTTTCGCGGCGACGTGGCCGCGAAGAGCGGCACGACGAATGAATTCCGCGACGCGTGGTTCGTGGGCTACACGCCGACCATCGTCATCGGCGTGTGGGTGGGATTCGACGACGGTACACCGGTGGGCCTCCCCGGCGCCCGCGCGGCGCTGCCCATCTTCGCTCGACTGCTGCTGAGCGCGAAGGGGCGTGACGGCGACGCCGGATTCGCCGTGCCGTGGGATGTCGAGATCGTCGAGATCGACCCGGAGACCGGGCTGCGCGCCGGACGGGGGTGTCGTGGCCAGCCGGAGGCCTTTCTCCGTGGAACGGCACCCGAGGAAAGCTGTTCGCCGTATTTCCTGAGTTGGGGGCGGGAGACCGATCGGCGCATCAATGCGATCGCCGAACTGCTCCGTCGCCAATTCGCTCGGAGGCGCGGGAGAAACTAGGCGTACCACCGAGGTGGCCGCGGCGTTCACTCCTTCTTGGTATCCCGCCCCACCAGAATCGTGACGTTGTCGCTACCGCCCCCGTCCAGCGCGTCCTGCAGCAGCTTCTCCGCTACATCCTTGGCGTTGGTCCAGTCGCCCAACCGTTCGGCGATGCGCTCCTCGGGCACGTGCTTGGTGAGCCCGTCACTGCACAGCAGGTAGATGTTGTCCCACTCCTGGTCCATCCTCGTGACGATCGGAGCGGTCTGCTGCCCGCCGATGGCGCTCGAGAGGACGTGCGCCCATTTCGAGTTCATCGCGGTCGACATGGCCAGCACGCCTTGATCCACCAACTCCTGCGCCATCGTCTGGTCCCGCGAGATCTTCTTCAGCTCGCCATGGCGATAGAGGTAATAGCGGCTGTCACCGACCTGGAGAAGATAGGCGCGGGGCCACACAGCCAACCACAGGGTCAGCGTCGTCGCCATGCCTCGACGGGACGGATCGGCTTCCGCCTCGGCCGCGACACTCGCATGGCAACGCCACGCCGCCTCCTGGAGGGCGTCATGGAAGGTCTGGTCTTCGGTCGTGCTCGCGTCGTGGTAACAGTGCATGCTCTCGAGCACGTACCGCGTGACCGTCTCGACCACCAGGCGGCTCGCCGCTTCGCCCCTGGAGCCCCCACCGACGCCGTCGGCGACCATGGCGAGGAAGGCCATCCGGTCCCCCTCCTGCCGCATTTCCTTGAAGGCCGGGAGGCTCGTGTGATGGACCTCGACCTGCTTGCGAAGCGAGCAGATCAGGAAGTGATCCTGGTTCTCCTTGCGAACCTTGCCTGGGTGCGTGAGGCCAAAGACGTCGACCTCGTCATCACGGGGCTTTCTCATCGCGTTCACGTGAGCCGTGGCTTGGATGGACATCGTCGCCACCTCCTCCGACCCGTGGAGCGTTCGAGCGTTGACGCAAGTTGACCTTCGCCGGCTAAGGTACGCGCCGGAGCACGTCTCGTCCATCAGGACGGCCCCTGCCCCGGTCCCCACCACGACCATTCGCGCCCCTCGGTGTTCTACCCGGCGGGCTCTGGACAACCACCCGGTGTTCGATTGACGGCCCTGGTACCGGGCTCTACCCTCTTAGAGATCGCCGTTCACTCTAGCGCTCAAGGAGGCTCCATGCGCGAGCAAATGACGAAGTTGGGACTTGGCGCGGTCGCCGTGGTGCTCGCGGCGTGCATGCCGGTCCAGGCCCCTCTGACTGACGCCGACCGGGCCGCCATCGACCAACTGCGCGAAACGTATCGCCAGGCCGTCGTGGCCAACGACGCCGCCGCCATCGCGGCGCTGTACACCGCCGATGGGGTCGAGATGGCGCCGAACATGACGATTGCCCAGGGCTCCGCCGCGATCGAGGAGCGCAACTCGATCCCGATGGCCGTCACGCAATTCATGCTGCATCCGGCCGAAACGGCGGGCACCGGCGACCTGGCCTACGAGCGCGGGACCTTCATGTTCACCGGTACGCCCGAAGGAATGCCCGTTCCCATCGACGACACCGGGAAGTACATGGTCGTCTTGCGCAAACAGGCGGACGGCTCGTGGAAGTTCGCGGCCGCCATCTGGAACTCGGACCTGCCGATGCCGATGCCGATGCCGATGCCGGAAATGTAGGAGAATCGTAGGAGGGTAAGAGGGCGAGTCTCACCCTCCTACCCGCCTACCCCCCGATCATCTCAACTGCACGGTCGTGCGTACCGTGCCGCCCTTCACGGCAGAATACTGCACCGTCATGGCGCCCGAGCCGCGCACCAGGTACTCGATGGTCTTGGTCGTGCGTCCGGGATGGCCGCTCCGCACCAGGATCCGATCCAGCTCCTGCTGATCGATCATGTTCGTGGGACCGGGTCGGTGTTTGTCGGCAACCCATCCCGCCGCCACCACCTCGACGTTGCCCTCGACGGTAAGGAGATCGGGTCGCACGACGTTGTTTTGGCGGGCGCGTTCGGTGATCGTGGGAATCAGCCGCTCGTTGCGGATGTCCACGCGGACTCGGAAGAGGTCGCCACCGAGGCGTTCCACGGACGTCGCGCCCATGGTCATGAGCGGCATCTCGTCCGCGTGATAGAGCGTGAACGCCATGTTGCGATGGAACAGCTCCATGCTCATGAACCGCGGATTCACCCGCCCTGAGAGCTTTTTCCACCCGCCCATCTCGACCGGGCCGAACTCCGGATGATCGAAGGGCGTCCAGTCGACGTACTGATCGCCGAACTCAAGGAAGTCGTCGAAAAAGAACCGTGACTTCTGTCCCGAGATCGGCGAACCGGGGTCGCGCGCCTGCTCCTGCAGCAACGGACTGTTGAAGTACTGCCCGCCGTTCCACAGCTCGTTGGAGAAAGAGACGATGCCCAGCCCGTCATTGGTCCAGTCGATGGACCCGCCGTGCACCGTGTAGAGGCCGCGCCAGATGACCAGGTAATCGTAGTACGGGAGCATCCGTTCGCCGTTCTCGCCCAGCTCGTCGTACACGCGAACGTCGGCCGCCGGGTAGGTCCCCTGCCATGCGGCTCCTGGACCCCGCAGGATCATGCCGCCGGAGTTATGGAACGACTGCATCCCGGCAATGTTGGGATGGGCCATCATGAAGTCGTTGATCGCGCGGGCTTCCGGCAACTGGAACGGATAGTTCATCGCTCCGCCCTGGATGTATTCGGGCTGCCAGTCGGCGCCGTAATTGCGATTGGGATCGTACCCCCCGACGGGATCTTCATTCACGCGACCATCGCCGTCGTTGTCGATCCCTTCGCTCCCGAGGAGCACCCAGTCGCCAAACTCGCCCGGCGGGACGCGCTCCATGATGCGCGGGTCGTCGTGGCTCACGCGGTGCGTTCCCTCGCCCGGCACGTGCTTGCGGATCTGCTCGATGACCCCGTTACCGTTCAGGTCCTCGGGCCCGTCCTCGTCGGCCACCCCGTCGCCATCGCTGTCCACAGGGACGTGACCGGTCCGCGCACCAGCGCCCGCGTGGTCGAGGAAGTAGTCTCGGCCATCCGGGTTCACGCTGGGCACGAGATACAACACCCGTTCATCCACGAGGCGCGTGAGGTCGTCGATCCGCCCGTAGTTCTCCATCAGATACCAGATCGTGTACAGGATGACCTCGGCGCCCTGAATCTCGTTCCCGTGCACGTTGGCCTCGATGAACATCGCGGCCTTGTCCATCTCATCCCCGGTCCGAGGATTGTTGACGGTCATCAGCCACATCTCGCGGCCGCCGTAGCTCTCCCCGAGCGACTGGAGACTCAAGAACTCCGGCCACGTGCGTTCCATCAGCCGCAACCGGTCTCCGATCTCATCGTGGTCCAGCCACCGATCCCACGTGAGGTCCAGCCGGTGTTCGGGATCCGATCCCCGGAGCTGCGCCGCGAGCGGCGTGGCGGAGAGCGCCAGCACCGCGAGCACTCCGAGCGTGACGTTCCGCGCCGGCCGCCCCAGCGTCGTCCCCCCTCTGTCCTGTCGTCTGCGCGTCATGTCCGTTACCTCAGCGTGACGGTGGCGGTGTCCGACCCACCCTTCTGGGATCGCACACGGATCTCGACCGAACTGCCCTGCCGTCCCTGGATCACCCAGGTGAACTTCTCCCGGGCGCCCGATCCGTCCAGCTTCTGGATCGTACTGGTCTTGGCCGCACCGGTGAGCACGGCGTCGGTCGGCACCTGGATTTGCACGGTCGTGGGCTGCACCGAACGCGACATGACGCCGTGTTGGGTCGACGTCGGGAAGAACCCGGCGTTCTCGACTTCGACCATGACCGTAAACACCCCTCCACCGTGGCTCGTCACCTCGGTGCCGGCGATGCGGACGCGCGGGAGCACGGAGGCAAGCCGCGCGACGAACGCCCCGTGCTTCTGTCCCAGAGCCTCCAGCTGCGCCTCCGGCGGATTCGAGAACACGTAGGGCCGGAAGCCACCGATCTCCACCTCACCCAACTCGGGATGCGCGAACGGTGACCAGTTCACGAACGCGTCGATCCCCGCCGCATCGTACGCTTTCAGCATGGTGGCATCCGTACCGTCGCCGGCCGATCCGCCCGCCGCTCGTCCACCCTGCCCCGCGCCACCCGCTCGACCGGCGGCAGCAGCGGCGCGCTCTCCCGGCGGTGGCGTCCGCTGCGGGGTCTCCGTGGCACCCTCGTCCGCCTCGCTCGTGTCCGCTGCCGCCGCCTTGGGAAGTCCCCAACCCGGCGTGCTGAACGACGGGACGCCAAACTGATAGTAGCCGTACTGGAAAAAGGCTCCCTCGGCCTCGCGATTGAGTCCGATCGCGGTGATGCCCGTGACTTCCTTGTAGGCCTCCGATACCGCCGAGAAATACTCGATGTCGTCGCGATGCACCGTCGTGGACGGGCGGCGGCCGGACTGGGGATCGTTGTCCGCGCCCGGTTGCGCGCCGCGCAACCGCGGCCCGCCACCACCACCGAAGAAGAATCCGAACCCCCCGAAGCCACCGCCACCGCCACCGCGAAAGACACCCTGGTCGAACACGTCGGCGTTCGACGCATCCGCGAAGCTCACCAGATCCAGGGTCTTGGCGGCCGCGAGCGTTCCGCGTGAGTCGGGCGCCGTGACGAGGTTGTCGGACGGCCCGAAGGCCACGATCGCGCCGATGTTGCCGTGCGCGAGCGTGAAGTCCATCAGGGCCCGGGTCTCTGGTTCGCTCACCATGTACAGCCCGGCGTCGCTCCGCCAATAGGGATAGGCGTGTTGGAAGTTGCGGTTGAGGTCGACACCGCCCGCACCGTCTTCACTGAAGAACCCGTCTCCGTCGGAGTCCCGACCCTCCCAGTACAGCGCAAAGGAACCGGACTCACCTTCGGCCCGATCGGCGCGCTTCATCAGCCGCGCATCGTCGGGATCGACCATGTAGGCGCCCGACGGGTCGCGGACCCGCATCATCGTGATGGCGCCATCGCCATTCAAATCCTCCGGCGGATCCTCATCGACGCGGCCGTCGTTGTCGTCGTCGTGCGGGCGGGCGTTCCGGGTGCGCGTGTACCGCACGCGGGCGAACATCGCCTCCGCGGCGTCCGGATTGAGCCGCGGCACGACGTAGACCACCTGATTCGCCAGCACCCCGGCCACGCTGTCACCGCCTCCCAGCAGGTGGCGGATGACACCAAGGGCCAACTCACTGCCGATCAGCTGGTCACCTTCCAGATTGCCCACCATGAGGATGCCGGGCCGCTCCCCGAGCGGCACGCCGGATGTGCTGCCAATCTCCACCAGCCAAATGTCACGCCCCTCGTGCGACCTCCCAATCGAGCGCAACTGCGCCGCGTTCGACGGGCCGGTCAGCGAACGCAACTCGCGCGTCAGCTCATCGAAGTTGCGATAGGATTGCGCGTGCGCGACGCCAGCCGGCACCAGGAGTGCCAGCGCAAGCGATCCGCCCACCACCATGCAGCCTTTCACCCCGTTCATCCGCACCGTCCTTTGCAGTCACCGTTTGCCCTGTCGTTGTCCTGCTCCGCGTCCGCCGATCGGCGGCGCGCTACTGCCGCCATCGCGGAATCCGCCCACTCGTCCACGGAACTCCCGCGGCCTCGGCCGCATTCTCGATGCGTTCGAGTTCGTCCTCGACGAGGGGACGCAGCTGCGCGAGTATCCCCCCGAACTCACCCGCCACGACGTCGTACTGCTCGCGCTGCAACCCCGTGACCTCGGTCAGCGATCCAGACCACGCACCGCCGGTAAACCGCCCCAACCGTTGCACCAGCGACGTGGGTGTCGCTTCGCCACGCCTTCGCACCGTCGGATCGCCGGTGAGCAACCACTGAACCTCGCGAATGGCCGCGCGCAGCGTACGCAGGTCGGCGCGCAGTTGGCCATCCACCCCCGGTGTGCGATCGAGCGCCTGTTCGAGGTTATTGATACGCGTCTGCGCCTCGTTGGCGGCCGCGTTGGCGCCCAACATCGCGCGCTGCAGTTCCGCCGCGCGCTGCTGGAACGCCAGCACCTCCGGTGCGCGCCGCAGGTTGTCGAGGTGATACACCTCGAAACTCTGCGGGGCGCCCACCGGCGTCGTGACGCCATCGACCCACGTCGCGAGCGTCGCCGTGTACGTGCCCGGTACGACGTAGGGTCCGTTCCCGCCGCCACCGAAACCGAAACCGCCGAATCCACCGCCCCCGCCACCACCCGTGACCGGGCTCAGGGACGGATACCGCAGGTTCCAGGTGACGCGCGTGACGCCCACCGACGTCCCGCCGGTGAGCCGCTGGACCACGCGCCCCTCCGCATCCGAGATCGTCACGACCATCTGTGGGTCTTCCTCCAGATCCTCCTCGCGCAAATCCTCCCACGACGGGTAGAACACATCCTCCCCGCGCCGCGCCGCCGCCTGTTCCGCGCGCTGCCGTTGCTGCTCGCGCGTGCGGATGGCATCCTTGAGATAGTAGAAGACCGTCGCGCCTCCGGCCGGGTTGTCGACCGTGTAGAACCGCTCACCTTGCCAATCGGGATCCGGATCGGAGACGGCGAACATCGGCGTTCGGTTGACCGGCAGCAGATCGCCCTCGCTCGCCAGGAGCGTCGGTGCCAGGGCGCGCAGCGCCTCCAGATCGTCCAACACGTAGAACCCGCGCCCGAACGTGCCGAGCACCAGGTCGTCGTGCTGCGTCTGGAAGGTCATGTCCCGCACCTGGATGGTCGGGAGCCCACCGCGCAGCCGCATCCACTTTTGCCCGCCGTTGTTGGAGAAGTACACCCCGAACTCCGTGCCGGCGAACAGCAGGTTGGGGTTCTTGTAGTCTTCCAGGAACGTGTACACCGTCCCGCGCTCCGGCAGATCGTTCTGAACGAGCGCCCACGAGCGCCCCAAGTCGGTGCTCTTGGCGATGTAGGGTTTGTAATCGCCGGTCTTGTGGTTGTCGAACGCGACGTACACGGTGTTCGCGTCATGCCACGACGGCTGGATGTCCGTGATGAACGTCGTGTCGGGAACGCCCCGCACTGACGGAATCGCGCGCCACGTGGCCCCGCCGTCCTCACTGATCTGAATCATCCCGTCGTCGGTCCCCGCGAACAGCAGTCCCTCGCGCAGCGGCGACTCCGCGATGCTCACGATGGCACCCCAGATCGAGGTGGAGGCGTTCTTCCGCAGCGCATCGACGCTCCACACGCGCCCCATGATCTTCAACCGGTTGCGATCGATCTTCCGGGTGAGATCGGGACTCACCGTCGTCCAGCTGCTCCCGCGATCGTCGCTGCGGAACAACCGATTGGCGGCAAAGTAGAGCCGGCTCGGCGAATGCGGGCTGATCATCAGCGGCGCGTCCCAGTGCCACACGAGCGACTCGTCGAGCGCGCCTTCAGGTCGAATCGAGACCTCCTCGCCCGTGGCGAGATTGAACCGACCGAGCCCCGCGTGCTGGGACTCCGAGTACACGATGTTCGGATCGAGGGGGTCGACCCGCGTATAGAATCCGTCACCACCCTGCGTGAGCACCCAGTCCGCGTTGCGGGCGCCCGCGCGCGTGCGCGTGCGGTACGGCCCACCGAGCGTCGAATTGTCCTGCGTTCCGCCCCACACGCGGTAGAAGGGCCGGAGACTGTCGACCTCGACCCGGTAGAACTGCCCGAGCGGGAGATTCTGGAACCAGTCATAGGTCCGGCCGCGATCGAAGCTCTCGTACAGGCCGCCGTCGCATCCGAGGATCAAGTGATCGGTATCATCGGGATCGATCCAGAGCGCGTGGTTGTCGACGTGCTTGTTGCGCTCGCCGAGCACCTCGAACGTCGCGCCGCCGTCATTGGAGATCCAGTTACGCGTGTCCAGCGAGTACACCCGGTCCACGTCCACGGGATCCGTGACGATCTCGGAGTAGTAGTTCCCACTGGTGCTGTGGCTGCTCCGCCGCTCCCATGTGACTCCGTTGTTGGTCGAACGGTAAAAGCCGCCCTCCTCGGCCTCGACGATCGCGTAGACCACGTCGGGATCGACTTCCGAGATCGCGAGACCGATGCGTCCCAGATCACCGCTCGGGAGCCCGCGCAGCCTGGTCCACGTCGTTCCACCGTCGGTCGACCGGTGCAACCCAGCTCCCGGTCCACCGAACACGGCGCCATACTGCCGTCGGGCCCGCTGCCACGTGGCGGCGATCAGCACGTCGGGATTGCGCGGGTCCATCACGACATCCGCGACGCCGACCCACTCGCCTTCGCCAAGCACCTTGGTCCAGCTCTCGCCACCGTCCGTGGACTTGTAGAGCCCGCGCTCGCCACCACCGCTGAATACCGCGCCTTGCGCCGCGACATACACGACGTCCGAGTTCCGTGGATCGATCAGAATCTTCCCGATGTGCTCTGACGTCTTGAGTCCCACGTTCCGCCACGTGCGGCCGCCGTCGATGGACTTGTAGACCCCGTCGCCGTAGGCCACCGAACGCTGGGCGTTGTTCTCGCCGCTCCCCACCCACACCACGTTGGAGTTGTTGGGATCGAGCGTCACCGCACCGATCGAATAGGAGTTCTGACTGTCGAAGATCGGCGAGAACGATGTGCCCGCGTTGGTGGTCTTCCACAATCCGCCCGAAGCCGTCGCGACGTACCACACCGAATGATTGTCGGGATCCACGGCCAGATCGCTGATCCGCCCGGAGACGACCGCCGGGCCGATCGCGCGGAACCGGAGCGCGCCGATCGCACTCGCGAGCGGATCGCGCTCTCCACCTGCTGCGGAATCCCCTTCCTCACCACCACCGCGCTGTGCATACGCAGCCGTCGTGGTCACACCGAGCAACAACATGGACGCAGCGGCAAGCGCTGCGAATCGAACATGACGGAAACGCATTGGATATTACCCTCACGTGACGTGTACTGAAAACGTGCCCAGGGAAACCGGGCTAGGAATGGTAGGAAAAGTACCTTCGGGTACGGGTGCCCGCACGCCGCGTGCGGCGCGAACGAAGGGACCGGCCGGCGGCGCAGACGAGCGTCCATCGACTCGGAAGACAGCGCGGCCTCCGGCGAGCCGCACGACACTCCCTCCTGGCGAAACGTCTCCCACCGAATCAGCTTGCACCAGCGCACTCCAGCCAGAGCGGACCTCACGCACGGATGACGAAGCGCCAATCGCCCGCCCAGCCACCCGGCCGTCCCGCCGGAATCATCGGCCGGACTCTGCGCTTGATGGTCGGGCTGCTGCTTCTGTGGATGACATACGCCGTCATGAGCAGAAGGCAGGCGGCCGACAATCTCGACGTCCTGTGGGTGGGGCTCGGGATGATCTTCTTCTATCTCATCCTGCACCTGATGGCCCGGAGATACCGGCTGCATCCATGGTACGGAGCGCTACTCGCCCTCGCACCACTTGCACTCATGTTCTTCGTGGGTGGATGGGTCCCCCGCGTCGCCGCCGTCGCGTACCTGGGAACCGCTCTGGTGCTGCAAGCCCTGCGCGGGGATGGGGGCTGCGCCGCGCTCGCCATTCAGGGCCTCGCGACGCGGTCACGCACCCACTTGGGGTGCATCCTCTTTCTTCCGGTTGACTGGGTGGAATCCCACCTGAGCGGCCCGGGCGGACTGCCGGAGTAACGACAGTACCCACAGCGCGTCGAGTTGGGCCCCCTCGAGGCCCCCCACCCGCTCGTGTTAATCGAGCGCCACGACCCTTACGCGCGGGGCGCCTGACCGTCGGGCGGCAGATCCACGTCCTCTGCGTCGGTCGGCTCCCCGGGATCGGTGGGCAGCCGCGAGAACCCGTCGAGGGAACTCAACTCCTCGGCGTCCCGCGCGAAGGTCGGCCCGCTCAGCATGTAGAGGGCCAGCACCTCCGCCAGCGACTGCAACGCGTGCGTATGGGTGCGCTCCCAGCCGTGGGAGGCATCGACACCGAAGCAGGCCAGTGCCGTGCGTAGATCGTTGCCCGCCTCGACGGCCGACGCGCTGTCGCTTCGATAGTAGCGGAACACATCGCGTTGGAACGGGATATCGTACTCCTCGCAAAGGCGGATCAACTTGCGCGTGAGGTGGTAGTCGAACGGCCCCGTCGAATCCATCATGCCGATCGTCACGCCAAACTCGATCGTGTTCTGCCCTGGCGCCCGCGGCGCCGTGTCCACCGTCACCATCTCCGCAACGTCCCCATGCAGCGTGTGCGAGCTCCCCGACCCGACTTCCTCCGAAATCGTGAAGATCAAATGGCAGTCCACCGGCATGGGTCGTCCCGATTCGAGCACCGCCTTGGTCGCCCCCAACACCACCGCCACGCCGGCCTTGTCGTCGAGATGGCGCGCATTGATAAATCCGCTGGCCGTGAGTTCAGGATGAGGGTCGATCGCCACGAAATCCCCTACCCGGAGTCCGAGGTCACGCAGGTCGTGGTCGTGCTGCACGACCTCGTCGATGCGCACCTCGACGTGATCCCAGTCGATGGGCTGAGAGTCCACCGCCCGATCGAATGCGTGACCGGAGGCTTTGAGCGGGAGAATCGTGCCGGTGCGACACCCGCGTTCCGACAACACTTGTACGCGCGCGCCCTCGGCGCAGCGACTCGACCATGTCCCGACGGGCGCGAGGGCCAATCGGCCATTGGGCTTGAGCGTGCGCACCATCGCCCCCAGCGTATCGAGGTGGCTCACGATGGCGCGATCGGGGCTGGACACCCGTCCGGCGAGATCGGCGCGAATGGCGCCGCGCCGTGTCAGTTCGAACGGCACCCCGAGCCGCTCGAGCTCCTGACCCGCACGATGGACGATCTCGTCGGTGTACCCGGTGGGACTCGGAATGGCCAGCAACTCGAGCAGGAGTTCGGTGATGTACTCGACGTCAATGACCGGTCGGTCGGGGCGCGAGGCGCGCGGGTGTGGCACGGTCGTCATGGGCAGTGGCTACCTGATCGGCACGCTCTGGGGGAACAAGAGATCGATGAACCGCTCGGCGGTGGGTTGCGGCTCGTGATTCGCCAATCCGGGTCGCTCGTTGGCCTCCACGATGACATAGGTCGCGCCGCCCACCGCCGGTACGATGAAATCGAGCCCAACCACCGGAATGTCAATGACGCGCGCCGCCTGCTCGGCGGCCGCCACGAGCGCGGGGTGCAGGCTCGCCGTCACGTCGTGCATCGTGCCCCCGGTATGCAGGTTGGCGGTCTTGCGCACGGGAATGGCGTCTCCGGGCGGCAGGATATCATCGAGACCATAGCCGGATTGCCACAGCACGCGCTCGGTTTCGTCATCGATCGGGATTCTGCTCTCGCCCCCCGTAGCCGCCGACCGGCGGCGGCTGAGCTTTTCGATGAGCTTGCGCACCGAGTGGCGACCGGTGCCCGTGATGACCGGCGGGCGGCGCACGGACGCGGCCACGACGTTCCCGTCGATGACGACGACGCGCAGATCGTCACCCTCCACGTACTCCTCCAGCAACACACGATCGTCGAGCAGCCGTGCGCGCCCGATGGCGGCATCCAGTCCTTTCTGTGTGCGGACATCGACCGTGACGGCATTCCCCTGCTCGCCGTGCGCAGGCTTGACCACCAAACGCTCGTGCTCCTTGAGAAAAGCACGATTCTCCTGCCGCGTGCCCGCTTCGCACTGATTGGGCACGGCGAGGCCGGCATCCAAGAGAAATCTTCGCGTGACCGCCTTATCATCGCAGATAGAGAACGCGACCCCGGTGGTGAGTTCCGTCAGCGATTCGCGGCAGCGAATCGTGCGTCCGCCGAGGGCCAGAGAGAAGAGTCCGTGTTGTGCATCGATCACCTCCACCGCGATCCCGCGGCGTCGAGCCTCGTTGACGATGATCGCGCCGTATGGGTTGAGCTCCGCGGCATCGCGATGCCCGATGAAGAGGTCCTCGTTGATCGGGTTCTTCCGCTTGACGCAAAACACCGGCACCCGCTGGAAACCGAGCTTCTCGTAGAGGGCGATCGCCTGCCTATTGTCGTGCAGCACGGACAGATCCATGAACGCACGTCCCCGGGCCAGGTAGTGTTCGGCAAGTTGGTTGACCAACGCCTCGCCCACGCCCGGGTGGGCGGCCTGGGGATCGACGGCGAGGCACCACAGACTGGATCCTTGCTCGGGATCGTCGAAGCTCTCGACGTGATCGACGCCGGTGACGGTGCCGATCACCGCCCCAGTGCGCGTCTCCTCGGCGAGGAAATAACTGAGTGTTCTGGACTTGCGTGAGTCATAGGGGAAGGCGCTCGGGCGCGTCTTGACCATCCCTCGCTCGCCATAGATGCGGTTCATCGCCTTGGCGTCGCCCGAGGTGCGCAGGCGCCGGATGGCAAACCCGCGCGGGCGCGTCGCCGGCGGTCGGTAGTCAGCCAGCCACAGGCGATAGGTATGCGACGGATCGAGGAACAACTGTTGCGGCTCGAGCGAGAGGAGGACGTGCGGGTCGCGGATATAGAAGGCGATATCGCGCGTGTCCCGGGTTTCCTGAAGCAAGAGATCGGCAATGGCGCGGTTGTCGGTGAACGTGTGCGCGAAGATCAGCCGACCCCACCCGCAAGCGACCGCGACGTCGGGATGCAGCTGATCCGCCGCGGGCCCGACGGGACGGTCCCCCCAGTTGCGCAGGGTGAGCGCCCCACGGGAGGCGACCCGGTGCGGGCCATGGGCGTGCGTCGTCATAGCAACCATCCCCTTCCGGCTACAGGCCGTGGGCCTGAAGCCAGTACTCGAGTAGCGTCACCTGCCACAGCTTCGAACCACGCAGCGGCGTCTCATGCCCCCCGGGCGCTCGCAACAGGAGGTCGACGTAGGAGCGGTTGAAGAGCTCGCGCTGTCGCGCGGCTGAGCTGTCGAGCACCTCCCGCACCTTGGCGAGATAGGGCCCGCGCAGGTGGCGCAGCGCGGGCACCGGGAAATAGCCTTTGGGACGATCGATGACCTCCGCCGGCACCAGCGCGCGCGCGACTTCCTTGAGTACGTGCTTGCCGCCGTTTCGTACCTTGTACTCCGCTGGAATGCGCGCGGCCAGCTCCACGAGTTCGTGATCCAGGAACGGCACCCTGGCCTCGAGCCCCCAGGCCATGGTCATGTTGTCCACCCGTTTCACCGGGTCGTCCACCAACATGATCGTGGTGTCGAGGTGCAGCGCCTGGTCGATCGGCCGGTCCGCACCCGTCGCGGCGAAGTGTCGGGTGACAAACCGGAGGCTGTGGTTCTCCCTCGCGAACCGCGGGTGCACCGCCCGCAGAAACTCGTCGTGATCCCGATCGAAGAACACCCTCGCGTAGTCCGTGATCGGCCATCGACTACTCATCAACGGGGGATACCAGTGATAGCCGGCAAACACTTCGTCGGCACCCTGCCCGCTCTGCACAACCTTCACGTGCCGCGCCACCTCCTGGCTCAGGAGGTAGAAACCAATGCAGTCGTGGCTCACCATCGGTTCGCTCATCGCCCGCACCGTCGTATCCAGCGCCGGAAGGACGCGCGCCGCGTCGACCTCGATGCGATGATGCACCGTGTGGAACCGCTGGGCGATCACGTCAGAGTACTGGAACTCGTTCCCGCTCTCCCCACCGGCACTCTCGAAGCCGATCGAGAACGTGTTGAGGCCGTCTTGTCCCTGCTCCGCCAGGAGTCCGACCAGCAAGCTCGAATCGAGGCCGCCCGACAGCAGCACGCCCACCGGCACGTCCGCCACAAGGCGCCGTCGGACCGCCGCCTCAAGCTCAAGGCGAAGCAGCCGCATCCAGTCTTCCACGCCGTACGCGTCCTGCTCGGCATCACGGTCGAAGCGCAGATGCCAATAGCTGGTCGCGTGCTCACTACCGTCCGGTTCAATCGTCACGAACGTGGCGGGCGGGAGCTTCTTCACGGACGCGAGGATGGTACGTGGCGCAGGCACCACGGCGTGGAAGGTCATGTAGTAGTGGAGCGCCACCGGATCGATCGCCCCGTCGATGCCGCCGCCCGCCACGAGCGCCGGCAGCGTGGATGCGAAGCGGAGCTTGCCCGGCTCGCGCACGTAGTACAGCGGTTTGATTCCCAGCCGATCGCGCGCGAGAAACACGCGTCCACTCTCGCGCTCCCAAAGGACGAAGGCAAACATGCCGTTGAGGCGCTCCACGCACCGCGCGCCCCACGCGTCGTAGGCTTTGAGAATCACCTCGGTGTCGCCGCGCGACCGAAACCGGTAGCCCTTCGATTCGAGTTCGACCCGCAGTTCCGGGAAGTTGTAGATCGCGCCGTTGTACACACCTACGAGTCCGAGCTCGTGGTCGACCATCGGCTGGCTGGCATGATCGGTGAGGTCGATGATCTTCAGCCGCCGATGGCCGAGCGCCACGTTCCGCTCGGCGAAGAACCCCTGCGCATCCGGTCCGCGCGGCGCCAACGAATCCGCCATCGCTCGCACCGCCGAGCACGACACACTCGATCCGTTGAAGGCCACTTCACCACAAATGCCGCACACCGATTGCCTACCAATCCTCCGTGCCACGATCCACTCGCGCTACCACACCGGAGGCATCCCTCACGCGCTAGCGCTCGCTCCCTACCGCCATCGTCACCTCTCCGGCCTCGTCGTCGATCGCTCCGGCCGCAAGTATGGGAGCGGCTTCCAAGTCGGTTGCTTCCATCATGGCAACGACACGCTGCAGCGATGAGAGGATGAGGGTCCTCTCCCAGTCCGCAAGACGCTCGAACTCCCTGATGAACGACTCCTGCATCGGCGGCGGGGCCGCCGCCACGAGATCCCTGCCGTCAGGCGTGACCTCAACGAGAACACGGCGCCGGTCACGATCGTCGTCACGCCGCCGCACGAGCCCGCGGCTTTCGAGTCGCGACACGATTCCGGTCAGCGTGGCGTGGCTGAGACTCACCGCTTTCGCGAGACTCCCCGCCGGCACCCCGACCCCACCCCGCACAAGTCGCTCGAGCACCATGAGCTGCGGACCGGTCACACCCAACTCCTGGACGAGCTGCCGCGAACGAAGGTCGATCGCCCGCATGATGCGGCGCAGCGCCACGAGCACGGCCTGCGATTCGTCCCACTGATTCTCACGTGTACGCACGGTTGTTCCTCCTGTCCAGCCCAGCGGTACACACATTCACGTAAGCCTAACAAAGACAGCTACTTGTGCATCACTGCCGGTGGCAGGCAGTATGACCATCACGAGACTGAAACATCAAAGAATACTTTGTATACAAAAGACTCGCAATCGGCAGTCTCACAACTGCCGATCTCAAGGCGGTGACTGGGGCGACGGGAAGAAACGGAGCGGCGCCGGCCGAGGGCGCCGTTACTTCAGTCTTGGCCGATAATCTTGGTCGGTGTGGTCCGAATCCCGCCGAAGACGCCAACGCCGAGTTGCCCGGCGTTGTTCCGACCCCAGCAGTACGCGACGCCATCGGTTGCAATGGCACAGGTATGCGTCCAACCCGCCACGATCGCGGTGAAGCGCAGGTCCGTGGCGACGGCCGCGGGGTAATCGACTCCCATGGTTGAACCAATCCCGAGTTCGCCGAACTGGTTCAGTCCCCAACAGTATGCCACGCCATCGGGGCCCAGGCCGCACGAATGCCCACCACCCACTACGAGGCTCGCGAGCGTCAGGCCCCCGTCCACCAACCTGGGTGCGGCCGCCGATGGGGTCGCCACGGTGGGAACCCCAAGTTGCCCCACCGTGTTGTCACCCCAGCAATACGGACGTCCCTGCGTGTCGAGCCCGCATGTGTGGTAGCCTCCGGCAACGACCGAGCTGAATGACACCCCACCAGCCACCTGCACCGGCACCGTGCTACTGACCTTCGTACCGTCACCCAGCTGTCCGTTGCGATTGAGACCCCAGCACTCGACCGTCCCGGTTTGCGACAGTGCACAACTATGTTCCGTCCCCGTCGTCGCGCTCACGAACGCCGTGGACGTGGCGACGGGGCGCGGTACGGTCCCGCATCGCTCACCGATCTCTTCGCAGAAGTCCGCCGTCGGGCCGTCGCCAATCTGTCCGGACAGATCGCCACCCCAACAGAACGCGGCGCCCCCGTCCGTCATGGCGCACGCATGGCGGTCGCCGGTCCACAACCGAGTGAACGTGAGCAGGCCCGCGACGGGCATCGGGCTGGCATGCGGAAGGCGGTCGATCGTTCCCATGCCGAGCTGCGCGCTCCAATTCGCGCCCCAGCACCACGCTCGACCTTGCGCGGTCAACCCGCAGGAATGCGATCCGCCAGCATGAACCGTGCTGAACACGACGTCGATCCCCACAAGGACAGGACGAGGGCTGTTTGCGATGGTGCTGTCACCGAGCTCGCCCGCACCATTGATCCCCCAACAAGTCGCCGGACCATCCGGCGTGAGCCCGCACGTCTGGAACAACCCCGCGCTGAGTGCCGCAAATGCCACGGAGACCGCCACGTGGACTTCGGTGTTCATCCCTCCGCTCTCGGCGGTGACCGTCGTCGAACCCGCCCCGACGGCGTGCAGCGTGCCGTCCTCCGTCACCGTCACGACCCTGGGGTCATTACTGGCCCACACGATACCCGCCGCGGTTCGCGGCGTCCCTGCCTCGTCCAGCACGGTGGCGCTGAGGTCCGTGAGTTGACCCAACTCCAGGGTCACGCTCGCGGGTGACACGTTGACCGCTCCCACCGACACAGGGCCGTCGCCGCACGCGACGCCCGCGACGCCCGCGACGAACGTCCCGAGCAGGGTCCAGACGACCCCACGTCGGCGCCCTTCCACGCTCACGGCACTACTTCCGGAAACGCCACGAGAATCGGCGCAGGGCTGTAGATGCCCTGCGGGCCGATCCCCAGCTGCCAAAACAGGTTGTCACCCCAGCAGAAGAGGATCCGATCGGTGCTGACGCCGCACGTGTGGCTGTTGCCCGCGCCGACGACGGCGAACCGGTGGCCTCCGGACACCGGCTGCGGCGTTCCCTGCGACGCTGTCACTCCGCCGATCCCCAACTGCGCTGATTCGTTGCGTCCCCAGCAGAACGCCTGGCCCTCCCAAGTGAGGCCACACGTGTGGTCCGCTCCCGCCGTGATCGACCGGAAGGCGAGCGACGTGACGAGCTTTACCGGTCGGGGAGAGCAAGGAAAGGGGAAGAACGCGCTGCACTCATTGACCGGCAGCTCGACCCCAAGTTGCTGGTCCACATTCCGTCCCCAGCAATACACCTCGTCGTCTGCAGTAAGCCCGCAGGTGTGCCGCTCCCCCACCGTCAGACTCCGAAATCGGATGCCCCCGGTGACAAGCACGGGCCGGGAGACCGACGTGAAGTACCCGTTGCCCAGCTGACCATTCCCGTTGGCGCCCCAGCAGTACGCCACCCCGTCGGCGGTCAGGCCGCACGTATGCGTGAATCCGGCTTCGAGGGATCGCAGCACCACGCCGCCCTCCACGCGAGTCGGCCGATCCGCACACGGGCGCGTGCTGCAAAACTGTGACGGGTGCAATAGCCCGAGCTGACCGTCGTCGTTCGCTCCCCAGCAGTAAGGAACGCCGTCCGTCGTGAGCGCACAGGTGTGGAACCCTCCCGCACGGATCACCGCGAACGAGAGGTCCGTATCGACTCGCTGCGGGTGCAGGCGCAGCGTCACGGACCCGTCACCGATCTGCCCGGCGCTATTGTCACCCCAGCAGCGGGCCCCGCCCTCGTCGTCCAACGCGCAGCTGTGCAGGAGCCCGGCGGCCAACTGGGCGATCGGCACGTCGCTTTCCACCGATTTGGGATTGGCCGCCTTCCCGCCGCTACCATCGCCGATCTGCCCGGCGGAGTTGTTCCCCCAGCACCACGCGTTGCCACCCGGATCGGACCAGCACGTGTGGAACAGCCCCACGGCCAGCGACCCCGGTCGCGCGAAGACGGGACCAAAGGCGTCGCCTCCACAGGCGCCGGCGGCCACGCCGCCCAGCAGGACGAGCGCGACCACGCCGGCGCGGCGCCGGCGATCGGAAGATCGGGAGTCTGTACGCATGGAACTCATCATCGTACCAGTCGAGGGAGGCCTCTGTTCCCCCGAGCGGCACCGGCTCGCCCTTGGGTCGACAGGATTCCCGTTGGGTAACGCACCAGCCCATCCGGTGGGGGTCGAACCGACGAGTCCCGCGCAACTTGCGCGACCGACCCGTCACGGAGCGCTTGCCACCTTGGCGTCCAAGCGCCCGCGTGGTAAACGGGATTGTAATTGGCAGCGGGAGTTCCGCAAAGCTCGGGCGGCGGGCGGGGCGGGTCGTTACGTGCTGCGCCGCCGCCCGCTTTTCCCGGCTCCCCGTTTCTTGTCCTCGGCATCGAAGAGCAGCGTCATCTTGTAGGTCCCGTTGACCCGCTCGCTGCGAACCTCCAGCCCGCTCTTGTGGAAGATCATGAGCATGGGCTTGTTGGTGTCGAGCACGTCCGCGGTGAACCCCGCCAGCCCACGCGCCTTGGCGATCTTGGACATCCGGCGCAGCAGGATCGTGCCGAGCCCCTTCCCTTGCCACTCGTCCCGTACGACGAACGCGATGTCGGCGAGGCGTGTGGCAGGGTCCACGTCGTACCGGGCCATGGCGACGATCTTCTCTCCGGCATCGCTGATCTGAATCGCCAGCAACGCCATGTTGTTCTCGTAGTCCAGGTCGACCAGCTTCTGCATTTCCGAGTGCGGGTGGACCTGTTTGTACGCCATGAACCGGCGGTAGGTGCTGTCGTCGGACAGGCGATAGAAGAGGTCCTGGAGCGGCTCCTCGTCGCTCAGCCGCGCCGGGCGCAGGACGATCTCCTGCCCGTCCGGCAAGCGCTCGGTGCGCGTCTCCTGCCAGGGGTATTGGGCGGTGGACGTCACCTGATCGGCGAACACGTAGTGGCGGGCCTTTGCCTGCGCCAGGAGCTCGGCACGGGCGTCCGGATGCGCGATCTCGATGAGCGCCAGGGCCCGCTGCCTGATGTTCTTGCCCCAGAGATCGGCCACGCCGAATTCCGTCACCACGAACCGCACGTCGCCGCGACTCGTCACGATGCCCGCTCCGGCCTCGAACGCCGGCTGGATGCGGCTTACCTGGCCACCCTTGGCCGTCGCCGGCAACGCGATGATCGGCTTCCCCCCTTCGCTCCGCGACGCGCCGCGGATGAAGTCCACCTGCCCCCCGATTCCCGAGAAGAACCGCCCCATCAAGGTATCCGCCGCGACCTGTCCCGTGAGGTCGATGCCGAGCGCCGAATTCACCGACATCATGTCCCGGTTCCGCGCGATGGTGAACGGATCGTTCGTGAACTCGGTCGAGCGCATCTCGATGGCGGGATTGTCGTGCACCCATTCGTAGAGCGCGCGACTCCCCATGATGAACGAACTCACGGCCTTGCCGGGCAGGAGCGTTTTCCGCCGCCCCGTGACCACCCCGGCCTCGATGAGACGCATGACGCCGTCCGACATCATCTCCGTGTGCACGCCGAGGTCGCGCTTGTCGGTGAGGGCCGCCAGGATCGCGTCCGGGATCTTGCCGATCCCGAGCTGCAACGTCGCGCCATCCGGGATCAGCGTCGCGACGTGTCGCGCGATGGCGGCGGACACCTCGTCAGCAGCGGTCGGTGCGAGCTCAGGCAGCGGATACTCCACCGGCACCAGCGCCTCGATCCGGTCGACGTGCACGAAGGAATCGCCGTGGGTGCGCGGCGTGTGTGGATTGACCTCGGCCAAGATGAGATCCGCGGTATCCACCGCCGCCCGCACCACGTCCACGGAGACGCCGAGGCTCACGAAACCATGGCGGTCCGGCGGGCTCACCTGTATCAGGGCCACGTCGATCCGGACGCGCCGGTTGTGAATCAGTTTGGGGATGTCCGACAGGAACACCGGCATGAAATCGGCTCGTCCGTGTTGGACCGCCTCACGCACGTTGTGGCCGATGAAGAACGCCGTGTGGCGAAACCGGTGCTCCATGCCGGGCTGCACATACGGCGCCGGCCCCAGCGTCATCAAGTGCACGATGTCGTTGTCCGCCAGGTGCGCGCCGTATTCGACCAAGCCCTCCACGAGCTTGTTTGGCTCTCCCGCGCCGGAGCCGATGAGAATGCGCCGGCCCCGCGGAATCTTGTGAATCGCCTGTTCGACGGTGGCGACCTTCGTCGCGTATCGGGCTTGCCAGTCGGTGGACATTCGCGGTCAGATCGCCCGACACCTCGCGCGGGGATTGGGCCTCAAGGGTTGAGCTGATCGCGCGCACGCTGCTGCGCCAGCACGCGTTCGGTATAGTCCAACCGTTCCTCGAAGTCGACCAGTCGGCGCGCCGTCTCTTCCAGCCGGATGTCCATGTCCTCGAGCCGTTCCATGGACTCGCGCAGCCCAGCCAGATCGGCGGCACCCCCTTGCCGAATCCGCAGCGCGATGGCCTTGGCGATCGGGCTGCCAACGATGATGATGGCGAGGAACAACCACAGATCCATGTGACCTCCCTAGGTCACCGCCCCGAGAAGACGCGGATCCGGATGACTCGCCGCGGGGCAGTGAACAAGCAGTGGAGGGTCAACATAGGCCCTGAGTGCGGACGGCGCGAGCGGCCGGAGGGCTCAACGCGATTCCCAGAGGAGCGCCCACCCGCCGGCAAAGTCCACCGTCATCACGAATCGTGACAGCGTGTCGGACCCAAGACTCAGCACGAGCGGATCGGGCAAGTCAGGATCGATCGCCGCGAGTCCCACCGGCTTGGCGTTCCCGATGTCGAACACCGCCGCACCGATCATCTCACCGCCATTCGAGGTCGCCCGCCGGATCGGCCACGCGCACCATGAACGCCCATCCGCCATCCAGGTCCGCGACCTTGAGCAGAATCCGGTTGACCCCCGCCTGCAGCCGCACTGGGATCGCGAGGTTGTCGGGCTCGGAGATGTTGCGTCCCTGGCGCTCCGAAACGCGCTCCCCGTTGACCCACAGCACGTGCGCGTCGTCCGCGCCAAGGAGCAGCGTCGCCGCGCGGGCGGTAGGCGAGTAGAGAACCGCCCGCGCGTACGCCGCGACCCAGTCATTGGGCGTGAAGTGCGGATTCAACTGCACCCGCCCGTCGGCGCCCGCCCGCACCACCTGCCACGTTACCTCCCTACCCTCCAACCCCGCGTATGCGGCAGCGGTCGGATCGGTCTCCGGTCCGTATACGCTGTCGATCGCGGCCGAGTGCTCGGTACCGGGCGTTCGTGGATTGGCGAAGGGTGCGACGATTTCCCACCTGGCTGCCCAGCGGCGCACCGGGACCAGGTGCACCGCCGCCACCGCGTCCGCGCGCGTGCTGCCGCGCAGCACCACGGTGACCTCACCTTCAACCGCGACGTCGCCAAGGACCACGGGTTCGAGGACCGCCGGTTCGTCCGCGTGGAGCGAGACCGTGCGCGAGGGTTGTCCGGCGACCGCAATGGTGACCTGCTCCGCCAGCGGCGACCCCGATGGGTAGAGCGTCACCCGATAGCGATCGGGTCTGGGCGCCGCGATCTGTCCCACCAGGCTGCCGTTCGCGACACGGAACTCGGGTCGCAGGGCGGCGCCCGGTGGGATCTTCACACCCAGCGTGAGGCGCGCGTCGGGGGGCGGAAGCGCCGGAATGCGGGCGTGCGGCTCCGTTTGGTACCAGTAGGCGACCGTGGCGTAGTCGGCGACCTCGGTGTTGGCGTGGCCATGCTCCAGGTCGATCCGTATCGAATCGTGGAACGGGACCGGATCGGGGATGTGCCAGCGGAAGGCCGCGATGCGACCGCGCGCGTCGTCCTTGAGCACGACCCCGTGGAACGGCGCCGCATACGCTCCGTCCTGGAAATACCATCCGCTGTTGAAGTAATCCTCGGTGCCCGTGCCGACGCCGCGCTGCTCCCCATCGATCACGTAGGTCTCATCGCCCTCGAGGAAGCCGAGCGTATTCACATAGCTCTCGGCGTTGAACGACAGCCCCACGAACGTGCCGCTCCCGTGCGCGGTCAATACGCGATGCGGCGCAGCGGATTCGGTTCGCGGGTCGCGATGCCACAGCGCGTGGAATGTCTGGACCTTGCGAGGCAGGGACCGAACCTTCTCCAAGCCGATCTGATAGTAGAACGCATCGAGCGGCCGTCCGGTGCCGTTCTCGACCACGATCCTGGCGCGTTCGCGAAACGGCATCGGGAGGTACGAGTAGAACCCGCCGCTGGAAACTCCCATGGGAAGCGCTGTGTAGTGGCGCTTGTCGAAGCCGTTGCCGAAGAAGTCACCGAGTGGCACCGCCACCGACGGCTCGGTCTCGTCATCCCAATACATCTTGAGCGTGACGCGCCGGAGATAATGCGGATCGACGCTGAAGACCGTGATCCAGATGCGCCGAATCACACCGGCTCCGGCTTCGTCGAGCAACACCGCCGTGTCGCCCGCGGCCAGCTCGAGCCGGTCGCGATTGCCGCCGGTCGTATCGTAGGAGGACACCTGGGCGAAGTCGCCGCTCATGGGACGCATCCAGAAGTCGGTGGGCGTGACCCACCGCGTCGGCTCGCCACACGCCGCCAGGAGCACGGCCGCCGTCGCGATGCCGCCGGCCTGCGCCGACCACCTCAGGCGAAGACCGGTGCGAGCTTCATGACCAGGTTCGGTCCCCATCAGCGATCCCGCTTTCACGAACCGGTTCACCCTCCCGTCACTCCCGTCGTTCCGTTCGGATATACCGCTCGTTCAACGCATCATAGATCCGCATGCGATCCGTGACGTTGCCGTCCCGGTCGAACAACCCGCTGCGAAACCCCAGCGGCTCCCAGATCGCCGTCCCTCTCCCCATGTCGCGAGGCAGGTTGAAGACGATGTCGTGCACCTCGCGCTTGAAATCCGAATACTCCACAACGTTGATCGGCTTGTGATAGCGGTCGATCAGGTCGTGCAGGTTGCCGGACAGGTCCTCGAGCGTGCCGTGCCAGCGCGGATAGTACGACAGGCCGATGATGTCGAACCGCACTCCGCGCGCGATCATGTTGTCCAGCCAGAACCGCGCCTCGTCGTTCTGCCCACCGAGGGCGATGTGCAGCATGATGGGCATGTTGGGATCGACGGCTTCCGCGCCTTCGACACCCGCCTGTAGCAGACCGGCCAATTGATCGAGATTGCCGATGTGCCCGTCCGGCCATAGCAGGCCATGATTGATCTCGTTGCCGATCTGCACCATGTCGGGCAGGGTCCCCTGACGTTCCAGGGCGCGCAGCACCCTAGCGGTGTAGCTCCGCATCGAGTCCCGCAACGTCGCGTAGTCGAGCTCGGCCCACGCCAGGGGCTTGTTCTGTTGTTGTGGATCGGCCCAATAGTCGCTGTAGTGGAAATCAAGCAGGAACTCCAGGCCGGCGTTCTTGATTCGCCGCGCCATGCTGAGCGTCGAATCCAACCCGCAGAACCCCTGCACGGGAGCGTAACCGCCCTCGTTTTCCGGGTTCACGAACACGCGCAGCCGTATGGCGGTGAACCCGTGGTTCTTGAGCAGCGTAATGGCGTCGATCTCCTGCCCGTTGTCGAAGAACTTTCCTCCTCCCTGGAAGAACCTCCCGGCGTTGTTCTCGATCTGCGGCAGGAAGGAGATATCCGCGCCGATCATCCGCGCAATCGACTTCGTGGTCGGGGGCAGTTGCTCCGCCGTGGGCGTCATCAGCCCCACATCCGCCGGAATCGTATGAATCTCGTGCGATCCCGGGAACAGCGCGCCCGAGCGAGCTTCGACGCGCACGCGATCGGGTGACGTCCCCGCTCTGAACCCGAGGCTGACGACGCCATTCACCAACCGCGTCGGGGTGTACCGCGTATCGCCCGTGTCCGCCACCACGGGCAAACTCCCGCCATCCACCGTGGTGATCGTTCCGTCGCCGGCCACATACACCCGCACGGAGTCGGTGGCCGACATGATCTCCCGCCCCACACTGTCCGTCAGCGCGATACGCAACCTGGTCCGGTCTTCGCCGTTCGCCCGCAGCGTGGTGCTGTAGGTGGTGAGCATGACCGCGACGGGCGTGCCCGAATCGACGCGGCTCACGGCGGAGTAATCCGGCACGGCCGGATGCGCCTGCCCGGTGTCAGTCCCGCAGTGGACCGACAGCACGGCGGCGACGGCGGTCAATACGATCGATGAGGTCCTCATGATGACGCCGATCGCTCTCGCGACGAGGAGCTTGGTCACCCCGGTAAGATGTTGGCCCGGACGGGCCCGCGGAAGAAAGGGTGGGGTTTTCGACCGGAATGTCCCAAGAACGACCACTCGTGCCCCAAAAAGGGCCTATTCCGCCCACATCAAGGTCCCTAAACTTTATCATGATCTGCATCGCAAGCCTGGCCGCCGCGCCGCCGGCACCGCATCCAGGGGCGGTTCGGAGGGACCAGTGATGTCGGTGCGGCCGGGAGTCGATGGCCCGGCGGCCGGGTCGCACGAGACGGCGACTGTGCCCCTGCTCGCCTTCGACCTGGCCGATCGTCGGCTTGCAATCCGGGCGCTCGACATCCTGGAAGTGATCCGTGCGGTGGAGATCGCCCGCCTGCCCAAGGCTCCCAGGATCGTCGAGGGCGTGATCAACGTGCGTGGAACGCTCGTACCTGTCGTTGACGTGCGGGCGCGGTTCGGGTTGCCGCCGTCCCCGGTGGCACCGGAGCAACATTTCCTCGTGGCCCGGGCCGGGCCCCGATCCGTTGCGCTGCGCGTGGACCGCGCGGTTGACGTGATGGGAGTTCCGGCCGCTGCCATCGAGAATGCCCGCGCGGTTGTGCCCGAGACGGAGTACGTCGCGGGAATCGCAAAGTTGTCGGACGGGCTCCTGGTGATACACGATCTCGAACGCTTCCTGTCGCTCGACGAGGGCGACGCGGTCGACACAGCGTTGGATCGGGCACGCGGACGCCCTGAACCGTGAGCACGCCCGTCCGAGCAGACCACCCCCCGCCCGACGCCGGCTTGCTCCGGACTGCCGGAGAGGTTGTGCGCCGGCGCACGGGGCTCCGGATCTCAGAAACCAGGCGGGCCGACTTCGAGGATGCGCTGGATGCGAGCATGCACCGCCTCGCCATCTCCGATCCCAGCACCTATCTCGCACGCCTCGGCACCGACGCTCGCGTTCTCGACGACCTCGTAGCCGACATCACGGTTTCCGAGACCTACTTCTTTCGGGATCCGAACCAGTGGCGGCTCGTCAGGGACCGGATCCTCCCCGAGCTACGCGCGCGAGCGCCGCTCGGGACGCCACTTCGCATGTGGAGCGCCGGGTGCGCCACGGGCGAGGAGCCGTACACGCTGGCCGTCGTGGCGGATGAACTTGGGCTCGGGGATGGTGCGAGCATTGTCGCGACCGACTTGTCGCGCGCCGCGCTCGCGCTTGCGCGGCGCGCTTGCTACAACCGCTGGTCGCTCCGTGGCGTGCCGGAGAGCGTGGTAGCTCGAAGCTTCGAGCTAGTGGGAAACGAATATCGGCTTGCACCGGCGGTGCGCGATGCCGTGGACTTCCGCTACCTCAACCTGGCGGAAGACGTGTATCCCTCACTGGCAAGCGGGATCTGGTCGATGGACCTCATTCTCTGCCGCAACGTGCTCATCTACTTCGACAATGAGACGGCCGCCCGCGTCATTCGTGCCCTCGTCCGCTGTCTGGCACCGCACGGCTGGCTCCTGCTCGGCGCGTCCGATCCGCCCGCGAACCGCTGCGATGATGTCGAGGTGCTGCTCACCGACGCCGGGCTCGCGTACCGCCGCGCGGCGGCGGGAGTGGCACGGGCGGCGGTACAGACATGGGCGCCGGAGGCGGGGGCGGCGCGGGCAGAACCGGAGGGTGCCGCCGCGCCGGCGGGGCCGGTGGAAAGGAATGGGGCGTCGCCGCGTGTGAGCGCCGACATGGAACTCGACGCAATGGAGAGCGAGGCACGGGCGCCTCCCGACCAAGGCGCTGACGCCCTGGCCGCCGCCGCGGACGCCGCATACCGAGCCGGCGACTATCGCCTGGCCGCGACCCTCGCCGATCGAATCGTTCGTGAGGGCGGGGGCGATCTCCCGACGTCCGTGTTGTTGGTCCGCGCATACGCGAATCAGGGAGCGCTGGAAGCGGCGGGACGCGCGTGCGCCGCCGCATTGGATCGCCACCGAATGTCCGCTGAGGTGCTCTATCTGCACGGGCTCCTCTCGGCAGCCGCCGGTCGGCACGCGGCCGCGGTGGGCGACTTGCGGCGCGCGTTGTATCTCGACCGCCACCTCGCTGTCGTGTACCTCACGCTCGGCGGTGAGCTCCTTCGTACCGGCGACTTGGCCGGTGCGCGCCGGGCGTTCACCGCGGCGCAACGCTTGCTCACCGGGCTCCCCGCGGACGCCGTGGTGCCAGCCTCGGACGGGCAGCGGGCCGGACGCCTGGCCGCGATGGCGCGCGTCCAGTTGGAGCTGCTGCGACAGGCCACCGCATGAGCAAGCGCGGCGAAGCAGCGCCCCGCCATGTGGACTGGGGAGAGATTCGCCACCGCCTCGACGTGGTGGCGCGCACGCTGGCGGGCGACACCAAAGCGCCGTTGGAGGAAATGCGTGAGATCCTCAAGGCGCGCGCGCGCACACTGGCGGTTCCGCTCGATCGAGAACGGGAAGCAACGGACGAGGTGGTGCTGTTCGAATTATCGAGCGAGACGTACGCCCTCGATGCCCGGTACGTGTGGGCGGTCTTCCGGCTCACCGCGCTGTCAGCGCTTCCCGGCGCCCAACCACCCGTCTTCGGCCTTGCCGCGTGGCGTGGCAACCTGTTGACGATCCTCGATCTGCGCCAGGTACTCGGGGTGCCGGTGCGTGACCTGACGGACCTCAGCAGCGTCATCGTGCTTGGCGACGAGCGGCCCGCCTTTGGAATCCTCGCCGACAGCGTAGGACGGATCGCGGCGGTGCGGCGCGAGGATGTTCGAGAGCCACCCGAAGGGGTGGCAGCCAAAAGGAAGTACGTGAAGGGCATCACGGGCGACGCAATCATTGTGCTGGCCGCCGAGATGCTCCTCACGGAGCATACGCCCGCAACCGGCCGCGACGCGTGACCGGCGGAAGGAGCATGACCATGCGTTGGACCGTCAGTCGTCGAATTGTGGCAGGCTTTGGCCTCGCTCTGGGGCTTGTCGTCGTCGTCGCGGCGATGGGCACGATCGCCACCGCCATTTCCTCCTCGGGCTATCGGCGCGCCCTGGCAACCCGAGAGCAGGGGCTGGTGCCGGCGCTCAGGACGGAGTCTGACTTCCGCCGGGCTGTCATCGATTACATGGCATTCCTCGCCACCGGAAACGAGAGTGAGGCGCGGAGCAGCGACAGTCTGATGGCCGTCACCCGAGCACGCCTCGAACAACTGAGGGACTCGGCGCGCTCGGAATCGGACCGGGACATCTGGGTGTCGGCGCTAGCCGCGGTCGACCGCTGGGACACCGCGGCTCAGCGGTCCCGTGCCGCCGCCCGTGCCGGAGAACAGGCGGAGGCGCTGCGTATACGAGATGAGGAGGCCGTCCCAGCCCGCGTTGGGACGCACGCCGCCTTCCAGAGCGGTGTACGGCGCGCGGAGGAGCAAGCCGCCGCGCTGGTGATCGAGAGCGAATCGACGGCGGGCACCATGCGGCTGCTGCTCGTCATTGTCGCGTTGGTCGCCCTCGGCGTGGGGACCGTGTCGGCCGTGTTCCTCAATCGCGCCGTGAGCGGCCCGCTGCAGCGGACGACCGGCGTCCTGGCGGCGAGCGCCGCTGAAATCCTGGCCGCAACGACGCAGCAGGCCTCGGGAGCCGAGGAGTCCACCGCCGCGGTGACGGAGACCGTGACGACGGTGGACGAGGTGGTGCAGACGGTCGATCAGGCTGCCGAGCGAGCCCGGGGCGTCGCGGACTCGGCGCAGCGTGCCGCGGAGATTGGGAAGGCGGGCCGCAAGGCGGTCGATGACTCCACGGCGGCCATGGCGGGCGTTCAGGAGCAGGTGGAGGCCATCGCGGAGAGCAGCTTGGCGCTGGCGGAGCAGGCGCAGGCGATCGGCGAGATCATCGCCAGCGTCACCGACATCGCGGAGCAAACCAACCTGCTCGCGCTGAACGCGGCGGTGGAGGCGGCGCGCGCCGGCGAGCAGGGACGCGGGTTTGCGGTCGTCGCCGGGGAGATCCGCAGCCTGGCCGAGCAATCCAAGAAGGCAACGGTCGAAGTCCGCAGGATTCTCAGTGACATCCAGCGGGCGACGAGCACGCTCGTGATGACCGCCGAGCAGGGGACCAAGGTCGTCGACGCCACTGCCACACAGGTGACCGAAGCCGGGCGGACCATTCGTGCGCTGGCCGAGGCCGTGGCGGAGTCGGCGCAGGCGGCTGTCCAGATCGTGGCGTCCGCCGGCCAGCAGGCGGCCGGCATGGCCCAGATCCGCCAAGCGATGGCGAGCATTCAGGAGGCAACCCAGCAGAACTTGGCATCTACCAAGCAAGCCGAGCGCGCAGCGCATGATCTCCATTCCCTTGGGTCGGCGCTGGTCGACCTGGTTGGCGGGGACGGAGCGAAGCCGCGCCGGTCGGCGGGAGGATGACCATGCATTGGACGGTTAGTCGCCGGATCGGCGCGGGGTTCACGGTTGGTCTCGGCCTCATGGTGATCGTGGCGTTGATAGGCATCACGGCGCTCCGGAACGCGGTGACAACCTACGAGGCGGCGCTCGCTCTCGAGCGGCGCTTGCTGGTGACCGGACTCGAGACCGAATCGGAGTCCCGTGCCGCCACGATCGAGTTCCTTCGGTTCATGGTCACGGAGGACGAGCGGTTTGCCCTTGCGCTGGACAGCTCCGCGGCACGGGCCCGAACGCTTGTCGAACTGGTTCGTGATTCGGTCACGGTTCCCGACGACCGCGCGTTGTGGAGCGACGTGCTGGCGGCGATGAACGCATGGGAAGCGGCAGTGCGCGGTGGCATGGTGGCGAAGCGCGCGGGTCGTGACGCCGAGTCGGTGCAGCTTCAGAACGATCGAATCTTCCCCGCGCGCGTGGCTGTTCGCGATGCCATTCAGCGCGCGATCCAGCGCGCCGAGCAGCGCACGGACGCGACGATCGGGGCGGCACGGGACCGGGGCAGTCGGATGAAGACGGTGCTTCTGGTGGGCGGTCTCCTGGCGCTCGGGGTCGGCGTCGTCTCGGGCCTGCTCTTGAACCGCGCCGTCGCCGGTCCGCTTCAGGAGACGACGGGCGTGCTGGCATCCACGGCCGCGGAGATCCTGGCGGCAACGACGCAACAGGCCGCCGGCGCGCGCGAATCCAGCGCGGCCGTGACGGAGACCACTGCCACCGTGGACGAAGTGTCCCAGACCTCGGAGCAGGCGACGCAACGGGCCAAGGCGATGGCCGATTCGGCGAAGCGGGCGGTCCGCGAATCGAGCGATGCGATGGAAGCGCTCCGGCAGCAGGTGGAATCGACCGCGGAGAGTATTCTGGCGCTCGCGGAACAGGCGCAGGCGATCGGCGAGATCATCGCCAGCGTCACCGACATCGCGGAGCAGACCAACTTGCTCGCCCTGAACGCGGCGGTGGAGGCGGCGCGCGCCGGTGAGCAGGGTCGCGGATTTGCGGTGGTCGCCGCGGAGATCCGCAGCCTGGCCGAGCAGTCCAAGAAGGCAACGGTCGAAGTGCGCCGGATTCTCGGTGACATCCAGCGGGCGACCAGCGCCTCCGTGATGACAACCGAACAGGGCACCAAGCAGGTGGCCGCCACCGCCAAGCAGGTCGCGGAGGTGGTGGAGGAGGGTGCGCTCGTAGCGCAGCAGATCGTCGCCTCGGCGGGCCAGCAGGCCGTCGGCATGACGCAGATCCGCCAAGCGATGGCGAACATCGAGGAGGCCACGCAGCAGAACGTGGCCGCGACCAAGCAGGCCGAGCGGGCGGCGCAGGATCTCAACGCCCTCGGCGCCAGACTGCTTGCCTTGGTGGGGGGAGACCGGCCGGGCACGTGGAAGGCCCGCACGGCCGCGACCACCGAGCTGGAACGCCGATGAAGCGAGACAAGCTGGCGGAGCGCTTGCTCGGCGTCTTCCTCACGGAACTCGATGACCAGCTCCGCACGATGAACGCCGTGCTGCTGGCCCTCGAGGCGAATCCCACCGATTCCGAACAGCTCAAGACGCTGTTTCGCGTCGCACACACCCTCAAGGGTGCGGCTCGGGCGGCCGGAGCTCCGGTGATCGAGGAGGCATGCCATCGACTGGAGACCTTCTTGGCACAGGCGCGGGACGGCGCGATCGGACTCACGCCGCGGCACTTCGATCTGCTGTTTGGCGCGGCCGACGCGCTTGCCGACGCGGGCGCCCACCTGCGAGCGGGTACCCAGCTCGAACCGTCGCGCCTCGCCGCTCTCGTGGAATCGCTGGCCTCGCTGCCACCGGAATCCGCCCAGGTCGAGACGGCGTTCGCCGCTTCGGAGAACATCCAGAGGCACGAGCGGTCCAACGGGTTGGTACGGGTGCCTGCGGAGAAGCTCGACACTCTGTTGTCCTCAGGCGGCGACCTGCTTGTGACCAGCGGGCGGTTCGTGTCGCGGGCGGCGGCGCTGGACGCCCTGCTCGAGACCGTGACGCGCGGCGCCACGGAGTGGCGCCACACGAGCCGAAGCGTGCGGCTCGCCCTCGACCGCGCCGGGGCGACCCCCGGCCCGGCCCGCGCACTGACACGGATGGACGATCACCTGCTCCGCACGGTCCAAGACGTCAGACACTTGTCGCGCGCGGCGCGCGAGGACGCGAGGACCGTCGTCCGTGTGGCGGAGGACGTCCTCCATCACTTGCGGAGCGTCCGGATGCGGCCTGTCTCCGAGGCGTGGGAGGCGCTCCCCCGAGTCGTGCGAGACCTCGCGAGTACGACCGGCAAGGAAGTGGACCTGGAGCTCCGCGGCGGGGACGTCGAAGCCGACCGAGCGGTCCTGGATGGCCTGCGGGAGGCATTGCTGCAACTCGTCCGGAACGCGGTGGACCATGGCATCGAGCCGGCGGGAGCGCGGGCGAAAACCGGCAAGCCCCGGCGCGGGCGCATCACCGTGGCGGCCGCGCGAAGCGGCGATCGGCTCGTCCTCACGGTGAGCGACGACGGAACCGGTCTCGACATTCCGGCGATTCGCGTGAGTCTCGAACGCCGGGGCATCGCAGCGCCTGCCGCCGACGCCGAGGTCGGGCGACTGATGCTGGAGACCAACGTGTCCACCCGTGAGGAAGTGACGACCATCTCGGGGCGAGGAATCGGGCTGGACATCGTGCGCACGGCGGTCGCGCGGATCAGAGGTACGGCGGCGGTAACGTGGGAAGCCGGGCGCGGTACGAGCTTCAAGCTGGAATGCCCGCCGACGCTGGCGACCCTTCGCGTCTTGATCGTCCGGGTCGCATCCCAGTCGCTCGCGATTCCCACGATGCACGTCGAGCGGCTGCTGCGGGTCAAGCCAAACGAGATCAAGCAGGCCGAAGGCCAGAGCGTCCTGCCGACTGCTAACGGACCCGTGCCGCTGGTCGCGCTGGCCCGGCTCCTGCCACCACTCGTCGAACGACCCGATGCGGGAGCGTTGCTCGTTGTGCTGCTGCGCGTCGGCGAACGCCGCCTGGGCGCCGTCGTGGACGAGGCCGTGACCGAACAGGAGCTGGTAGTACGCCCGCTCGACTTCAGCCTCGATCGGCCGTCCCAAGTGAGCGGCGCGGCCCTCCTCGCCACGGGCGAGATCGCACTGGTCCTGGACCCAGCCCGACTCCTCACGGTAGCCCTGGGGGGCGACGTGGATGTTGGGGTCACGCTCGGCGACGCCAGCCGGGAGGCCGCTGCGGTGCCGCGCATCCTCGTCGTGGACGACTCCCTCACGACAAGAACCCTGGAAGAGAGCGTACTGCAGGCCGCCGGCTATGACGTCCTGACCGCGGTGGACGGGAGCGACGCCTGGCGATTACTCCAGGAACACGGATGCGACCTCATCGTGGCCGACGTCGAGATGCCCCGGATGGACGGGTTCGAGCTGTGTGAGGCGGTGCGTAAGTCGACGAGGTGGAAGACCCTGCCCGTCGTGCTGGTCACGGCGATGGAGACACCGGAGCATCGGGCCCGGGGGCTCGATGCCGGCGCCGACGCCTACATCGGCAAGTCGAGCTTCGATCAGCAATACCTGCTGGACACGATTCGAGACCTGCTCGGATGACGCCGGCCGCCACCCGGGGTCCGATGATCCGGCGGCACGGATGATCAGGGTGCTTGTGGCCGAGGACTCCGTGACCGCCCGCGAAGTGCTGGTGGCCGTCTTGCAGAGCGATCCGGATATCACCGTCGTGGGTCAGGCAAAGGACGGAGTTGAAGCGGTCGAGTTGGCCAAACGGCTCCGACCGGACTTGATCACGATGGACGTGCACATGCCGGCGCTCGATGGATTCGAGGCTACCAAGGAAATCATGGTCCACGTCCCGACACCGGTCTTGATCGTCTCGTCGAGCCATAGTCGGCGCGACGTCGAGCTCTCGCTGAACGCAATGCGGGCGGGCGCGCTGATGGTCATCGCAAAGCCCGAGAACCCGATGGCCGAGACCTTCGGCAGTCGGCGCGCGCACTTCGTTGCAATGGTCAAGGCCATGGCGGATGTCAAAGTGGTGCGGCGCTGGGAGCGGCGGCCGGGGCGGGCGTTGCCCAGCGAGGCACCGCCTCCGCGGCGGCATGCCGCCACGGTCCGCCTCGTCGCGATCGGGGCGTCCACAGGCGGCCCGGTGGCTCTGGAGCAGATCCTTTCCACCCTGCCGGGCGATTTTCCGGTCCCAATCCTCATTGTGCAGCACATCGCCGCCGGGTTCGTTGATGGGCTCGCCCAATGGCTGAGCGGGAACAGCAATCTCCACGTCAAGGTAGCGGCGGACGGAGAAACACTCCGCGCGCGATGCGCCTATCTGGCGCCGGATGGCTCTCACTTGGGCGTCACGCCCGATGGGAGGGTCCGACTGACGAACGCCGCACCGCTCGGTGGCATACGACCTTCAGCCAGCCATCTCTTCGAATCGGCGGCACAGGCCTATGGCCCCGCCGTCGCGGCGGTCATCCTCACCGGCATGGGCCGCGACGGCGTCGACGGGCTCACCGCGGTTCGAGCCGGCAACGGATACGTGATCGCGCAGGACGAGGCCACCAGCGTCGTATACGGCATGCCGCGCGAAGCTGTCGCAGCCGGCGTGGTGGATGAAAGCGCTCCAATCGGCGACCTCGCGGCACGGCTCCTCACCCTGGTCCGGAGAAGTTGATGGTAACTCACGTTCTGATCGTCGAGGACAGTCCGACCCAGGCGCACGCGCTACAGGCACTCCTGGAGGACCACGGCTATGCGGTGTCGCTTGCCCGGAGCGGAGAGGAAGCGCTGAGCCTGGTCGACGAGAAGCTTCCCGATCTGGTGATAAGCGACGTCGTCATGCCTGGCATCGACGGCTACGAACTCTGCCGCCGCTTGAAGGCCGTGACCGACCGCGCGGAGATCCCCGTGATGCTGCTGACGACGCTTGGAGATCCGCTGGACGTCATTCGAGGGCTGGAGGCCGGCGCGGACAACTTCCTCACGAAGCCGTATCGCCCGGAGCATCTCCTGGAACGCGTTCGGCATATTCTCGACAACGGACAGCTCCGCCGCAGGCCGAGTGTCGAATTCGGCGTGACCGTCAGGTTTCTCGGCAGAACGTTCACCATCACGGCCGATCGAGCCCAGATCCTCGACCTGCTGATCAGCACTTTTGAGGACGCGGTGCGCCAGAACCGGGAACTGCGCGCGCGCGAGGAGGAGCTCACCGCGGCACGGTCGGAACTGATACGTCAGGAATCGCTCGCGCAGTACAAGTCCCTCATCGAGAACGCTCCGCACGGCATCTATCAGACGAATCCGGAGGGCGACATCCTCGTCGCCAACCCCGCGTTTGCCGAGATCTTGGGGTTTGACTCGGTGGATGAGCTGCTGCAGACCAACATCGGAACTTTCTATACGGATCCCTCGATGCGTCGCGCCCACATGGAACGCGACGCCGGTGAGCAACGGATTGCGGGTGTCGAGATCGAGTGGAGACGCAAAGACGGCAAGGTGATCTGGGTTCGACTGAGCGGCCGCCCGGTACGGGATGAAGCCGATTCGCTCCAGTACTGGGAAATGATCGCGGAGGACGTCACGGAGCGCAAAGCGCGCGAGCGGCAGCTCGAACTGACGCAGCGGCTCGAGAGTGTCGGCCAGTTAGCCGGTGGCATCGCGCACGATTTCAACAATCTGCTGGCCATCATCCTCAGTTACTGCGACCTGCTGCGCGAACGACTCGACGCCGGCGATGGGGCGAGCACCGACCTCGAAGAGATCCGCAAAGCCGCAACCAGTGCCGGGAATCTCACACGTCAACTGCTCGCCTTCAGTCGGCAGCAGGTTCTCGAGCCCATACCGGTGCGACTGAACGACATCGTGACCAGGATCGCCGCGATGCTGGAACGGGTCATTGGGGAAGACATCGAGCTACGGACGGCGCTGGACGAGAACCTCGGCATCATCAAGGTGGATCCGGGGCACGTGGAGCAGGCCATCGTGAATCTCGCCGTGAACGCTCGCGACGCGATGCCAGACGGCGGGCGCGTGACCATCGAGACCCAGAACGTCGAGTTGGATGAGGGGTACGGTGCCACTCATCACGGAGTCAAACCCGGCAAGTACGTCTTGCTGGCGGTCAGCGATACCGGGACGGGCATGGACTCCGAAACACAAAAGCGCGCGTTCGAGCCGTTTTTCACGACCAAGGGGTCCAGTCGGGGCACTGGCCTCGGCTTGGCTACGGTTTACGGGATCGTGAAGCAGAACGGCGGATGGATCTGGCTGTATAGCGAGCTTGGGCATGGCTCGTCGTTCAAGCTGTATTTCCCGCGCGTGAGTGAACCACCCGCCCCGATGGCCGAGCGCCCGCAGCCAATGTCGCTCCGGGGCACGGAAACGATTCTCGTGGTAGAGGACGACTCGGCCCTCCGAATCGTGACATGCCGACTGCTCGCCCGCATGGGATACACCGTAATCCAAGCAGCGGATGCCGACGCGGCCCGCAATGTCGCGAGCGCGGCGGCGGGCCCAATCCACTTGCTGCTGTCGGACATCGTGATTCCGGGGACGAACGGCCCCCTCCTCGCAAAGGAACTGGCACAGACGCATCCCGACCTCAAGGTCTTGCTCATGTCGGGCTATGCCGGTGACGCGGCATTCCGTCACGGACTTCTGGAGGAGGGCGTAGCGTTCCTGCCCAAGCCGTTCACCGCTGAAATACTGACACGGAGAGTTCGGGCCGTGCTGGACGCGTAGGTCTCCACTTGATGTGCGCCGCACGCCCGCCGTCAGCGAGCCCGACAGTCCCCCAGGGGGTTCGGCCACCCCTCATCACAGAACAGCCGTAAGGCGGTAGACTCGATCCACGCGTTCATCAACGGGTGCGGCAACAGACCTCCGCCCTCTTCGTAGCGGAGCCCCGCTACCACCTCGGCGTAGGGTCCGAATCCGAAGAGGCGGAACGGAAGCACGAGCACCCGCCGGTGCGCACCCTCCGCTTCCACAAACGCGCGTACTCGAGCCTCGGCAGCCTCTCGCTTCCCCGACCAGTCTTCACGCAACGTTTCCACGTGTACGCGGCCGTACCCCTCGGCACGCAACGGTGCGACCGCGCGCTCAAGCGCCTGCGTCAACGCCGCGTTCTCATCGTCGTCACCCACCCCGTGGGCAAGAACCAGTACGACCTCCGCCGACGGGTCGGAGCTCAGCTCACCCGCCCGCTCGCTCAGCACACGGGCCACGGCCGCGAAGTCGGCGATGCCATCCGCGTGCGTGACGATGCTGAGCCTGTGCCGCAGGGGGGCGAGGTGCGACTCACCACCTGCATGGCGGGCGACGTCGCGCGGCGGATCCGGGCGCAACCCCAGCAGGTAATCCGTCTGATGCCGGAACGACGCGCCGGACACAAAGAGCCGAACGAGCGCCACCCGCCCGACATGTCGGGCGGCCAGCGAGTCCAACCCCGCTTGGAGCGTGACAGGGTCGGCCATGCCCAGGGCCAGGGCCACCGGTACCTTGTCCCGCAGCGGCGCAATCGCCGTCGCGATCGCAGCGTTCCACTCGTCGGACCCTCCGTGAGCCATGACGAGGACGCCAACCGCCTTGGAGGCGGGTTCGGCGGGACCTCGGTGGGGCGCCGCCGCACAGCCAAGGAGGACTCCGGTGACAGCTGCGGACCAACGGCTGAGCATGCTAGTTGAAAACCGTTCTCACGTGTCCGCCAAGCTTAGCGGGTATTCCCAAGCAGTCAACCCATGTGCGCCGTGTGGTCGTGCCGAGGAAGGCCAGGATGGAATCGCGGCCGTTCGTCACGAACCCTGGCGCAAGAACTCCTCGAGAAGGTCGAGCACGTCAAGGCGCGCCGCCCAGCGCCTGAGGTACGCCTCATCGAACTCGCCGCGATTGAGATCGACGAGACGGCCAACGTCGCGGCGCTGCACCTCCGAGGTCTCATCCCCGAGTCGATACCACCGGAGCTTGGCCAGGAGAATGTCCTCCTTGGTCGCCACGCGGAGTGGGACTGTTGTCTGCGGCAGCGTAATCGATTCCGCACGTTGCGTCGCCTCACGATCGAATGCCGAGCGGCAGGGAAACACATCGACCTTGAGAAACGTCTCCCGGTGAATGACGTTGAAGTTCGTCCCGGAGGCCAGGGCCGCCGTCGCCTGTTCCCCGTCGGTCAAGAAATGCGTCGACAACGCTTCGACGAGCCGCCGTGCGCGAGGGCCGTCGAGATCGGCGACGACGTCCAGGTCGTTCGTCGCCCGGAACTCGCCGTGTACGCTGCTGGCGAAGGACCCGGTGATGAAGTAGGGAATGCCGAGTGCTCGAAACGCCTCGATGGCCGCTTGCACCACGGCCAGGAGCTCGGCGCCGTCACTCACGGCACGCCCTGCGATCGACGCAACGCGATCGCGCGTCGCGCGAAGTCCGGCCCATACAGCTGAACCAGGAAGCGCTCGAGGACGGCGTCCTCGCCGAGGTGGCCCACGCGGCGGCGCGCACCCTGCCAAGCGAAGGCTCTTGCCAAGCTCGTCAGCGCCAGCGCGCGGGCAAAGCGTTCGCCCAGCGGCAGGCCCCGCAGCAGCGCGAGGTAGCGCTGATACGTGGCGCCGTCAGTGTCCGGGGGTATCGCCATGGAACCAGAAGATGGCGCGGGATGATGCCGCGCGCGAGCGGCAAGCGCCTGCGCGGCCGCGTCGCGTCCTCGATCCGCTTGACGTGGCCGGTCGGCGCTGTAGCTTCGCGCCTGCCGACCCTCTTGGAGAACTACCTATGTCGTACCATCCCGTCCGCCGAGCCGCTGCCGTTGCGGCCGTCGCGGCGCTCGGCGCCTGCGCGCCACAGGCACCTGCCGGACTCACCGACGCCGACCGCTCGGCGATCGAAGCCGTTGGCAACGAGTTCACCCAGCACATGACGTCCGGCAACCATGCCGGTGTCGCGGCGCTGTACACCGAGAACGGCGTCATCTTGCCCCCGAACGGCCCCGCCGTGACAGGTCGGGCCGCCATCGAGCAGTTCCTCGCGTCGTTCCCTCCCGTAGGTCAGATGCACTTCGGGTACGTGACGGTGGACGGCGCGGGCGACGTCGCGTTCGTACACGGGACCTATCACATGGTGATGCAGGGCCCCGACGGCGCGACCATGGAGGACAGCGGCAAGTTCATCGAGATCCGACTCCGCCAGGCCGACGGGCGGTGGTTGATTTCGCATGATATCTGGAACTCGGACGTCGCCATGCCGATGCCGGAGCCGATGCCGTAGGCACCCGCCCGTAGGTGGGTTCGGGCGCTCAAGCGCCCGCTCGGCGCTCACGCGACGCGTCGTAAACGACGCTCTGATCGATCGCCCTTCAGGCAAGTTCGGGCTGAAGCGCCCGCTCGGCGCTCACGCGGCGCGTCGTAAACGACGCTTCGATCGATCGCCCTTCAGGGCGTGGCGCCACCGGCGCCGAGCCGCGGGTTTACCCGCGGAATTCGTAGGCGCCGAGCCGCGGCGGTTCGGGCGCTGAAGCGCCCGCTCGGCGCTCACGCGACGCGTCGTAAACGACGCTCAAATCGATCGCCCTTCAGGGCGTGTCGCCATCGAGTCGGGCGCTGAAGCGCCCGCTCGGCGCCTGATCGATCGCCCTTCAGGGCGTGTCGCCGCAGGTGCCGAGCCGCGGGTTTACCCGCGGAACACACCGCGACGGTGGGGCCGGGGGAACCGAACAGCGCTCAGCGGTGTTGAGAGGGTGACAACACCAACCATGAGATGCTCTCTCGGACACGCATGCTCCCGATCCTCCTCGCCGCCACCGTGATCCTCGCCGGTGACGCGATGGCGCAGGATCCCGACCGGCCACCGATCCCCCTCAGCCAGCTCGGCACCGTCACACAGCGGGTCGGCTACACCGACATCAACGTTCGCTACCGGCGTCCAGGCGCGCGTGGTCGGGCCCTGTTCGGCAACGTCGTCGAGTGGGGCCGCATCTGGACACCCGGAGCCGACTCCGTCACGACGATCGCGTTCTCGCGGGACGTCTTAGTGGAAAGCCAACCCATTGCCGCGGGTCGCTACAGCCTGTGGGTGGTCCCCAAGACGGATACTCCGTGGACGGTGATCCTGAGCCGCGTGGTGGACGCGTTCCACGTTCCCTACCCCGGACCGGAACACGACGCCATCCGATTCGAGATCACCCCGCAGCGCGGCGAGCACATGGAAACGTTGGCGTTCTATTTCCCGGAAGTGACTCGCTCCACGGCCGTGCTACGACTCCATTGGGGCGAGACAGTAATCCCGATCGGCGTCCGTACAGTCGATCAGGACTAGCGAGCGGCAGCCGAGGAGACCGTACCGGCAGGGTGACGATTCAGATTACGACAGCATCTTCGGCCCGCCTGGCGGCGCGGCGCTCACGCACCCGTCGTAAACGACGCTCAAATCGATCGCCCTTCAGGGCGTGTCGCCGCAGGCGCCGAGCCGCGGGTTTACCCGCGGAACACACGCAGGCGCCGAGCCGCGGGCACCGAGCCGAGCCGCGGTATTCGGGCGCTCAAACCGTCGAGTCGGGCGCTGAAGCGCCCGCTCGGCGCTGGCGCGACGCGTCGTAAACGACGCCTTAATCGATCGCCCTTCAGGGCGTGTCGCCGCAGGCGCCGAACCGCGGGTTTACCCGCGGAATACACGCAGGCGCCGAGCCGCGGGTTCACCCGCGGAACACACGCGTCGGAATCGCGACACGGGGGATTCCGACGTCAGGAATCAGGATCGGAAATCAAAACGACCCCGCCGTTGCCGACGAGGCCACGTCACAAGAAACGCAATAGCGGAGGAGGGACTCGAACCCCCGACACGCGGATTATGATTTCAGATCAGGGGGCGGACGCATCGTGACTGATCGGTACTCATCGGCGCATACGCTGGGGATTCCCCCGCCTCGCACCAGTGTCGTTTTCGGCCGAGTACGCGTGAATGTCACTCAGTTAGGCATACTCTAGGCATAGTGAGCGCGAGGTCGGTTCGGCCTCCCGTCGTTGTTCGGTCACTATCGCCCCGAACTTGACCCAGAAACTGACCCACCGCAGCTGGACTCGATCTCCACCGCAATGTTCTTTTCCATCTGGGCCAACCCAAGCAGCCGAGGTGGTGGAGCTGCGGTCCACTGGCCACGAAGGCGGGCGGTGGCAAAGGGTGGGCTGGCCTGCTAGGGTCGAGCGTCACGCCCGCCCGTACAGCCAAGTCTCCAATTGTTTTCACAGTGTCATGAGGCATCGCGGACATGCCTTCCTAGTACTCTCCCAAATGATGTAAATGACACCGGGGACAATGAAGAAGAGTAGCAAGATCAACGCAATGAGCACCGTACCGCAGCCTGCCGGCTTTCCCATAGGTTTGATGATCGCGTGGCAGTACGGACACTCGATCTTCCCCTTACCTGGCGTCGCCGTCCGCGGAGTCTGTGGAAGAGATGCTTCGGGCTGCGGGTCAGCAGTGGGAGCAGGTGCACCGCAATGGGGACACGTAACTGCGCCGGTCGAGACCTTGCCCCCGCACTCACGGCACTGAGTTATTGCCATTGTATTCCAGCGTCCCAGCTTTGAGCGTAATACATCTGTTGGATGTCATTGTTGGCCCTAGTCGAGCAGGCGGATCGTAGACAGAGTCAAGGGCGATACGCGCTGGCATCCTTCATGGCAACGACACGACCTTGCCGAATGATGAACCAATTGGACGCTCGGATGATCCCACCAAATGCGTTAGCCCCGAAATAGTCACATCCGACAAGCCACCCTTCCTTTGCTCGGTAGACCTTTGTGCAGGCGTCGATTTTGATGCGGCTCGGGTCATTCGCTATTAACTTGAGATACTCGGTGACAACCGGATACGAACCGTCCCAAGCGCTCGGTGTCGGCTGGGGGCCGTAAAAAGCGCGTTGCGCTTCTTCCGCAGCCCGCTGTGCTTTGACGAGTGCGTCGTAATGATCGTATCTCTCTTTGTATCGCGCATTCTCGGGTCGGAGTTGCACGAGTTGGGCGTACAACACCCGGTTCCCATTGATGTCGCTCGACGGCACAGTTCGGGCCTTCGCAAGCAGTTCCTGTTCCTTCTCTGAATCAAGTTTATCCTGCTGCAGTCTTGACACTTCTTGCTGCATTTCCGATAGCGCACTGTCTTCGAGGAACCGGAACGGGCTCCCGATCGCCAATGCCGCCGCGAAGTCCCCAACTCGGGCGGCGGAATCCATAGACGCCAGGATTGATGTGGACTGTGCTGAGAACACTGCACGAAGAGAATCACGCCGGCCTTGTTCGGCTTCCGCAGCCGCTCGTGCAGTTTGGGCGCTAGCCTTTTTCTCCGACACGAGAGCACCCCATATCAACCCGGTTCCGAACAGGGCGGTCCCCACCATGACACGAACCCTCAAATCCACGTCCAGCCCAGTGTGGCTGCGCACCCACTCCGCCACAGGCGGGAAGGCGAATAATGACGCAAGAAGTATTAGCAGCGCTTGAAGCGGTGCATCAAACAGCATTGCCAAGCTGATGACCACTATCAAGACACCCAACGTCCAGCCAACTATGTACATCACCATTCGCTGGGCGCTTTCGAGAAACCGCGCGGATCGGGTGGGTTGTCTTGGGGCGGCCTTTGCTTCGACGGATACCGGCATAGTATCCTGCGAGACAGCAGGGGATCGAGGCTCGGGCGACGGTGCTCGCTGCTCAGCTTGTTCCCGAGGTGACCCACACACCCCGCAGCTCACGCCTTCCCAGTTGTCCTCTCCGCAGACCCTACACTTCCACGCAACTGCCGGGTCCGCGCGTTGCGACTGACGAGCCGGGGCGGGTGCACCGCAATGGGGACATGATGCTGCCTCAGTCGAGACCTTGCCCCCGCACTCACGGCATTCGCTGATTGCCACCTGACACCTCCAAAGCCGAGAGAGCCTCCGCTACGTTGGGGTTCGAGTCGCGTTCCCGCAAGAAGGTTGGGTTGCACGGACCTCGACGGGCCCAAACACTCGGCAAACCGCTCTGCACCTTCCCCTGTGCAACCCGATGCAGACGTGCCCCACGGCGGCAAGCGAGGGTCCCGACCCGCGTCCCGAACCCGCACGGACGACGTTCGCGCTACGCATGCCGGCACCGCGCTCGACCCCTTGGCGGCCCCGGTGCACATCGGCGTAGCCACACCAACGATCCTCTCAGCTAGGTTGCATCGGTCGGCCAGTGTCAGCATGCCGCCCGGAGGCGTGGCCCCCATCCCCGCCTTAGATCAATCGCTCACCGCAATCGTCGCAGGTCTCGTCAACGTAGTACGACGAGTACTCCGTATAGGCGTGCAAGTCGTTCAACACCACCAGCACCGAGCCCGTTTCACCCGCTAGCTGACCGAAGTGATGTTTGGTGCCGATGCGGCTTCCGGTGCTGGGACAAAAAACGAATCGGACTACAGCCAATGTCAGCTCCCATTTGCCAACTTGTGACAGACCAGCTTTCACTTGGGGGCCAGCTCAAAGTCTGGGAGTGCAACACCGTATTGTCTGAGCAGCTCTCCAACTCTTCGCCGAGCCGAAGCGTAGCTTAGGAATGCCGCTGCTAGCCGATCGAACACGGACCCCATTCTTGAGCCGCCCCAAACCGCAGCGGCCCGCTCAATCGAGTTGCAGGAAGCACCACTGGGTAAGAGTTCACAGCTCGCCCAGACGAGGAGCATGAGTCCCTCGTTGGCCGGTCGAGCAACCAAACGAAGCGCATCGACAACTTGCTTGTGGGCGTTTTCGAGACCTGTGGGAGGGGTGAGGGCGGCCAAGTTGTCGGCGCCCTGTCCCACTTCTGCCGCTATGGACCCGAAGACGGAGCGGACGATTCGCTCGCCCGAATCGAGGTCAGTCCGATTCAGTGTGCTGGCGGACGTTTCAAACACGGCTATCGCGCCATGAATGGTCTCGTCCCCATAGGCGACAATCGCATGACCAAAGTCCTCGTAGGGGCGAGCACGCATTCGTGCAGCCTCGCGTAGCTGCCGCTGATGTTGTGCCTCGACCTCAGCTTGTCGCTCGCTCTCTCGGCGCCGCAAGTCGGGGAGCAGCGTGGCAGTATCTACGAGCCGGGGATTGATCGCGGCGATGGACATATAGGCCGCCATCGCGCTGTCGAATTGCTCGGACTCCACGTAGAAGCCGACGCGGGTCCGCAGATCTAGAACCTTGCTAGTCCTGTCATGCTGTGATTCCGCCACTGCGCGCCACCGACTCGTAGGGTATTGTCGGATCAGCGAATCATAGACTTGCTGTGCGTGTGGCATGTCCCCCTCGTTGTACGCTGCTTCGGCACGTTCGAACATCGCCGTGTCTCGTCCGCAGCCGCCTACCGCGAGCAGCAAGGCGACTTCGGCGGTACAACGAACCTTCGGTGGGCAGTTGTTGAAGCCGGGCGGCATGCGTGTCATGGCGACCTTCCAGCGGAATGAGACTATAGTCTGTAGAGACTATCGTCACGGCGCAACAGCTTCTTCGCCATGCGTAGCAAAAGGCTGTCGGCCGCTTTCGCGGAGGTTCTAAAGCACGAGAGACTGGCTATTGGTCTCTCCCAAGAAGGCCTGGCGCATCAGGCAGGGCTCCATCGAACCTACGTGGGTCTCGTCGAACGCGGCCTTCGAAATCCTACCATCGAATCGGCGCACTCGTTGGCAACCGCTATGGGAGTGTCGCTATCGTCACTGATTCGGCAAGCGGAGGACCGGCTGTAGCCAACCGATAGACGGTGCATTCGGCTGGTCGATGCCTAAGAAAACTGGCGTCCGGTATCGCTGGGCTCTGAGACCGAGCCGAGCAGATTGCCCATTTCTTCTGAGTTTCGACGCAACGTGCGCGTGGAAGTCTAGCGGCCCCGGTTACCCAGCCCCACATTGACCGTACCGACACCCGCCCAAGCCTCTGCGTGGCAGATCGAGCGACGCATGGGCTTGAGGGAGGATGAGCCACCTTCGGCCAATCGTCCGAGCGTGACAAATGATGCTACCGCGTGACCGGCCGCTTGTGGAAGTGCTCACATGAGGACGCTTGTCGATCTTGCAGACGCGGTTGTGCCAGCAGTGTTTGAGAAGCTCAACAAGACTGGCAATGCTGGTCACTGCATCCTGGTAGCGAGGGTCCTCGACCAAGTCATTGAAGCCGCTGGTGTGCCCAGTATGCCCATGTGCGTCGATTACGAGATCTTGAATCCTTCTGCCCTTCGACACGTTGAAGCCGGTGGCAGTCTAGGGGACCTCAATGGTGATGCATTTGAAGGCCGTACCGGGACCGGCAGCTCACGTATGTACGACCACCACGTCGTCACGATCATCCCTCAAGGCAAGACAGCGACTCTCCTTGACCCGGCGATCGTCCAAGTGACAGTTAACGTCCCAGGCGCAAGTTTACCGCCGCTCGTGGTCGCCGGTCTCCCCTACCCCGTGCCTGAGCAGCGTGGGTTTGTCATCAACGGCCACCTACTCACCTACACGTTTCACCCGGCTCAGCGAGATTTCATCGCAAATGAGCAGTGGACCGATGAGAAGGCAGCGGCGGTGTACGCATTGAGAGTCATAGGGCGGCTCGGCATCGGCAGCGCCGGTGAGTACGTGCGGCAGGGAAAGGCAAGTGTGTACGGGCCGCCGAGAGTACATTCACCGAGACGCACGAATGGCGGGCGGGCGCTCGCCGTTCATGCACGACGCCGTTCGGCGGGTGCACAATCAGCATGGTAAAGAAAGCTCAGATACCGGACGGTCTCCGGCAGCGGGTTCTCGACGAAGCTGGCTTCCACTGTGCATACTGCGGGCATCGTGACGGCCTCAACCTCACCTGCCATCACATCCAAGCCGAGTCAGAAGGCGGCCCGACTGTCTTCAACAACCTGATCGCACTCTGCTTCAACTGCCATCACCGCGTGGACCAAACGGGCACGATTCCGAAGAAGGATATCCGGCGGTTGAAACGACACTTGGTGCACCGTCGAATCACCCAGGCTGGAGTCAACGCATTGAAGCTAGCCGACTCCAACCCGGTGGGCGTGATGGCTTTCCCGTTCGCTGTGCAGCATCTCGTGGAAGACGGGCTCCTGTCCCACGAAGGCACTCAGGTGTCGCACACTGAGACTGAGGGCGAAACAGAGGTCACCGCACTCTATCAGATCACAGATGCCGGAAGGCGGCTCGTCGAAGCGTGGCTGAAGTAGCGCATCTTCTACGCAAAGGACTACACCACCCTTGCAAACCTTCCAACGAAGACACAGTTTTGCCGAGTCAGACGAATGAGTGTGACAGACCCCGTGTTTGGGGGGCAGCGTAATGAACAAGAAGGATGTGCTAGAAGACGTTTCCTTTGGCGAGCGTGTCGCCGAGGACGAGCGCAAGCGGTTGGTCGATTACTTTGTGCGCACGCGCGAGGCACAATCGGTAATCGATGGCTTAGTTGATATCGTCTACGGACCGAAGGGAGCCGGCAAGAGCGCCTTATACGGACACTTGGTACAAGACGGTGCGGCGTTCGAGCAACGTGGAATCCTAGTCATTCCATGTGAGCAGCCCTTGGGTGAGACTGTCTTCAGGGACCTTGTCAATCAACTTCCTCAACCATCGGAACAAGATCTCCGCTACTTGTGGCCTCTGTACTTCGCGCAGTTGATTGCCCACGAGTTTCGGAAGCACAGTTACTCAGATTCAGACGCTCGGTACGTGACTCGGAATCTCGAAGATGCAAAACTCCTACCGCGCGAATTCTCCCTGCGTGGCCTCCTTCGTACGGCATTCACCTACGTCAAGTATGTCGTCACACCTGAGAGTGTCGAGGGGGGGATAGAAGTCGATCCTTACACGGGGCTTCCCAGAGGAGCAACGGTCAAGATCACCTTCGAGGATTCCGAGGCAGAACGCTCGACTCCGCAGGTGTCGGTACGGTCCCTTCTTGCACGGGCCGAGCGTGCGCTTGCCGCGCATCGCAGTACCGCGTGGCTCTTGCTCGACAGGCTTGATGTCTCTTTCCTCGACGACCCGGCCCTTGAGGAGGTAGCCCTGCGGGCGCTTTTCAGGGTGTATCTAGATCTAAAGCAGCACGACCACATACGCCTCAAGATCTTCTTGCGCAGCGATATTTGGGAGCGCATTACCAGAACCAAAGGCTTTCCTGAAGGGAGCCATATCACGCGACAAATCACGATCAAGTGGCAGCGCTCATATCTTGTGAATCTGCTATGTCGTCGGCTCGTCACCTCCGATCGCGTGTGCCGTCTCTATCAAACCACACGCTCCCAGGTGCAAGCGAGCATCACCAAGCAAGAACAGTTGCTGACGCAAATCATCGAACACCCGCCTGGTCTGCCCGCCGACGCAGACATTGTTGACTGGCTCCTCCTAGGAATCCGCGACGGGACCAAACAAGCAGCGCCGAGAGAGCTGATTCATCTGATGAACGAGGCGCGAATGAACCAGCTAGCTCTGTGGAACCTCGAAGAAGGGACAGATGACAGCAGTCATTTGATTAGTCACAGGGCCCTTCTTGAAGCTCATCGTGAAGTCTCAAGAACGAGGTTGGAGCAGACGCTGTACACTGAGTACAGGCATGTCAAATCCCTCGTGACGCCGCTCCATGGAGAGAATCCCCAGCAATCTCTTCCGTCTCTGCAGAGACTGTGGGACAAGCCAATTGAGGAGACACAGGACTCGGCCACATTGCTTTGTGACCTAGGTTTCTTCGAGCCGATCGGCAAGCCAGCGTCCCCTTCATACCAAGTACCTATCCTTTATCGATCTGCTCTGGAGATGCCGACGACGGGTAGTTGGTCAGCATAACGGAGGCGCACACATCGGCATAGGCAGAAGTATCAAGGTTTACAGCGGTACGGGCAACACGGACAGCGTTTCGTTCTATCAGAACAGTCACCAGGACGCGGCCGCCTGGAGTCAGGAGGATCAAGCGTCGCGGGAAGGTTTCACCTAAGTTGGAGGCGCTTTACGCCTCCAGGACTTACTTGCAGATTCTCCAGAATGCTGGGGCGGGTGCTGAAACTCCTGTCTATCGTAATGAGCCTGCCGTTGGGTCTCGGCGCGCAGGAACTCGGGCGACAAGTGGCTCCGGAGATAGAGGTTTACCGTGTCTCACGTCCCGGGGTTGTACGGGTGCGCTCGGGCCTGTCACACGGAAGTGGTTTCTTCGTGGACTCGATGGGCACGATTCTAACCAATGATCATCTTGTGCTCAACGGTCAGCCGCTCTCAGTTACGCTCCCTGATGGAAAGCAAGTGGTTGCACAGGTCCTTGCCCGTGATATGGATGCGGACCTTGCCATCCTTCGCGTTAATCCCGACGCCTGCACGGATTGTCCAGCGCTCCCACTTGCCCCGTTTGAAGACCTGGAATCCCACCTTGCGGTGGGTGAGCGGGTCGTCGGAATAGGATTCCCGCTCCATCAGGAGGCGTCGCTCACATCCGGTATTGTAAGCTCGATTCGTCGAGGCGTCGTGATGTCCGACGTGAATCTGAACCCCGGCAATTCTGGTGGGCCGCTCCTGAATCTCGCCGGTACGGTGGTTGGGGTTAACACGTTCATAGATGCCAGCGATACTGGCCCTGGCCTCTCAGGATCGGTACTTCTGAGCGAAGCCGCCGACGTTTTTCGAGCGGCGGACAGGGTTCGACATAGTCTTCCGCTGCCCCGGCTCGATCCGATTCGCGCAATACCGACAGAACCGTACCCTCCGGCGCTCTTGGCTCAACTGACCGACTCAATTGGCGGTATCGATCAGTTTGTCGGCTACTTTGGATTGGATGCAGGTCATTTTGAGGTCTACCTCTCCACACCTGTTGTGCACGCTGTGCTACGCAACGCGGCACGACGCAGGATCACGCGGAAGCTCGAACAGCGCGCCGCTGCCACAGACACGATCGACCGCGCAGGGACGGTTCCATTCGATGTGGTGCGTGACTGGTCGAAGTACATTGAGGACCTGAATCGTCCTGCTGTGGCAGTGGTCGCACGGCCCAAGACAGGGGGGTTCCTGAGAAGTGGATTCAAGGGGGACGTTCACACTATTGAGTTGTACCGCAACGGTGATCTTGTGGAGTCGTCAGAATCTGGCACCTTCCCGCTCGTCTATGTTGATGATCTCGCCTTCGAAGGTGCCGCGTTGTACCACCCCCTCGTGTTCGCACCGGATACGAACACCAGGCCGCCGACAATAGTGATCCGGGTGCGTGACGTCAAGCACCTCGAAGAACCACTCGACAGTGTCGCGTTGGCACCGGTGCTCGTAGCAAGAATCTGGAACGACTTTGTACCGTACATTGAGGAAGAACTCGGGCAGCCGGTCGTTGTTGCCAATGGGTATGTGACATCGAGCACTCCCGGCACGTTGCGTCTGATCTTCCCGTACGACTTCAACTTGTTCCGAGCTCAAGACGTGATCTCGGGGGCTGTAAACCGCCTCGGCTTCTCCACAATCGATATTCAGGACGTTGGAGGGCGTCTGACGTGGGTCCTACAAGAACCCGTGAGACGAAACGAGGTTCGAGTGACAGGACAGAGGATTAACCGCGAAGAGTTTCATGTAGTGGTGCAATACGATGAACTGCATACCCGGTTACGGCTTGCCGCGGCAATAAGTCGGGCTCTGTACCTGGCCAGAGACTAGATCCCTGCATCGCTCGCGGACCGTGCTCCGGGTTCCCTCTCTCACTCACGGCTAGCACGAGACGCATATTTGCGAACGGCTATTCTGACGCAGTACTTCACGTATCGATCGGGCTTCCAATTCATCGTCTCCGGTGTCTCACGAGCGATCAACTCCTGCTTAAAGAGCACCCGCCACTCAGGGTTGCGAGCCAGCGCTCCGAGTGGTTCGGAACGGAGGAAGAGAGTGCTCGTCGCAACCGCCGCAGCGCAAACCACATCTATGACGGCCCACGTCTCGACATCGAGACCCCACACACATGCAAACGTGACAGCGACGATCCCGTAGAACCATATCCACACACACCGCAGACCTCCCGCGCTACGCGCCAAGACCGCAGCGTACACTGAGAACACAACCATCCAAACGCGAAGGATGAGAAACGGTAGATAGGTACCGGCAACGTCATTGAATGCCAGCACCGGGGCGATGAGAAGAGCGATGGACGAGATGGCGAACGCCTGCGGGTGAAACCCACCCATCCGGACTCGCACACCACTAAGGTATGGATCGTCAAGATAACGCGGATCGATTGAAGTCACGATTGGAACGTCAGTACCCCAATCTTCGCCCAAACGAGCTAATTCTTTTCACGGCATTACCCATACGGGATGAAGGGTAGCGGGACTGGCTCGATGAGAATCCCCCCCTAGCGTCGTTCCTCGGCGACGTCTTCTGCAACGGCCCGTAGCGCCAGAGGCAAGAACGGCGGAACGCCTCTAGTGCCACCATGCCAATGCTGAACGGTACGCAACGATACGTCGAGGCGTTCGGCTAACTCAGCCTGCGTCATCTTGTGCTGGTCTAGCCAGCGCTTCAGCTCTCGCTGTAACTGCTCGCGCCTTCGCTTCGACAGTGGTCGCGGATCAGGCATAACACCAACCTACGGACATTGTTCGGGTACGCAAGTGGCGATACCCCCAGGAATCAGCTCTCTTGACAACTACGAACATTGTTCGTATCTTCCTATCATCGACGGAGGGACACCATGACAGCCTACGACATCATCACCGACCGCATCATTGCCCAGCTCGAAGCGGGCACCGTGCCATGGCATCAGCCGTGGCAGACCCATGGTGAATGGCCCACCAATCTCCAGAGCGGCAAACGGTACCGTGGCATCAATGTGTTCCTGCTGCACTGCCTCGGCTATGAGTCTCCGTATTTCGTCACCTACCGACAGGCTCAGAAGCTCGGTGGGCATGTCAAGCGAGGTGAACGCGGCTGTCCCGTGGTGTTTTGGAAGATTCTGGACGCGGACGAGGAAGAACAGCGACGCTGTCCCATCCTCCGGTATTACACGGTGTTCAATGTGGCGCAGACTGAGGGGCTCGACGTTCCGACGATCGATGTTACCCGACGTGAGCACTCCCCAATCCACACGGCGGAACGGATCGCCACCAACATGCCAAATGCGCCTGTACTCAAACTTGGCCATGCCCGAGCGAGCTACTCGCCGCCGGAGGACGTGGTCAAGATGCCCCGCCCCGAGGTGTTCGAATCCGACGAAGCCTACTATGCCACTCTCTTTCACGAACTGACGCACAGCACTGGGCACAGCTCACGCCTGGATCGCAAACTCGATAGCCAGCTCGCCGCATTCGGTTCTGCCGACTACTGCCGCGAGGAACTGGTTGCGGAAATGGGAGCCTCCTTTCTCTGCGGTCAGGCTGGAATTGTCGATCAGCAGCTCGACCAATCGGCCGCGTACATCGCAGGCTGGCTAAAGCAATTTCAGAACGACAAGCGGCTCGTGGTCACGGCGGCCGCCCAAGCGCAAAAGGCTGCAGACTACATCCTCGGGAGCCTTGAGGCGCTCGTATGAAGCGAGAGCCAACGACTGTCCCGTCTACCCGAGCACTTGGGTACGTCCGGGTCAGCACGGATGAGCAAGCACGCGAGGGCGTCAGTCTCGACGCCCAAGCAGCCCGTGTGCGTGCCTATGCCGAGGCCAAGGCTCTCGACCTCGTGGAAGTGCTCACCGACGAGGCGCAATCCGGTCAGCGATGGGACAGGAACGGCCTTCAGGAACTGATACGCCGCTGTGAAAGCGGCGACGTTGGGCACGTGGTCGTATGGCGTTTGGATCGACTCACACGGCGCACACGCCATTTGTTGACCTTGGTTGAAGACCTTTTCCTCAAACGTCACATCGAACTGCACAGCGTGTCCGAGTCGCTCGATACATCCACGCCTCATGGACGGTTCGTATTGACACTGTTTGGTGGTCTCGCGCAAATGGAGCGGGAACTAATAAGTGATCGAACCCGCTCGGCCTTGGCCTACAAGCGGGCGCAGTACCAGCCTACAAGCCACGCGCCCCTCGGTTTTCGCTCCAATGGCTCCAAGGCGAGGATGGAGCCAGTCCCTCAGGAGCTAGGCGTGGTGCATCGCATTCTGCGCGAGCGGCGGAATGGCGGTTCATATGCGAGCATTTCCCGTGGACTCAACGTGGACAGAGTCCCCACCAAGCGCGGCGGGTGCTGGCATGCGTCAACTGTTCGTGGGATCGTCATGCGTCGAGGGTTCTACGCGACTGCCCAGCCGAGCATTTAGTGCAATTTGGCTACCAATGGTTCCGCGCGGCTATGCACTTGACGACACCTAGGCCATGGGGGCGCCGTGGGGTAGTGGCCCAATTTCATTGTAACACCCGCGCCGGGTCCATCAGGGCCCAGGATATCCTCGATCTTCCAGACGCGATCCGTGACGCCTGCCGCCATCGCCGGCGTCCAGGAATGACTGGACTGGGGGTCAGTCCAGCTCACAGGCGACTGACTAGCCCAGTGGGACGGTGAACCTCTCTACGAAACCTTCTCCAAGGGCGTGTATCCCTGCCAGCAGCTTCGTGGCGGCCTCGGCTGTTCTGAAGATTGGCAGCTCGTCAGCAATCCTCACGCAAAGTCCTTCGAGGTCCGACAGTAGCCGCTCAATCGATTCCCAGACAATTACGCGGGTACCAGATGGAAACTCAGCACCTCTGTCGGGGGTGGTCACACGAGCCAGTATTATCGGCACCGGAGGAGGCCGCTGAGAGTAGGCCCGCGTGAACCACTGCAGGCTCTGCAATAGCTGGCCAGCGTCCTTCCTATGGAGTGACTTCTGGTTTCCGGTCTTCGCCTCGATGACTAGAGAAACGTCTGGCCAAAGCCAGAGATCATCGGGTCCCTCCCCAAGGTCCTTCTCAGGTCGGGTTCCATCCGCCCCGACGACGGCACTCAGATCCGCCAGTGCTTGCTCTACTGTATCGCTGGTTCCCTCGAAATTGAGGCGACCCTTGATATCCTGAATGGCCGCGACTGCGCCGTTCGGGTTTTCGAACTGCCGAAACCACCGCAGGAAGATGCCACCAGGATCGCTCTTCGGAGGCGCCGAGGGACGTCTCAAGACAGTCGGTGGCCGAAACATACCGGAGTTCTTCTCATGGGCAGACTGCTGGATTTCGAGCGCCCGAGGCTCGTCTACTTCATGAACAAAGGTGGCCAGTCTCTGCAGGTACCAGCCCATCTCTCTGGCCTGCAGTTCATGACGATTGAGGGCTGCTTGGAGTAGTTCGGCGGCGTTCCGAGCGTCTCCAGCGAGGGCTGCCGCCGCAGCCGCCCGTTCAGCGTGGGCCAGGTCTATCCTGGTCGCATTTGGCCCCGCCGAGGACACCTCTAAAACCTGCCTGACGTTCTCGTCGTAGAACTGCTTCCAACCTTCATCGCGTCCCAAACACTGTCGGATCATATCTTGCACGACCTTGATGCCTGCAGAGCCTTCTTCCCTTGCCAGCTTCACAAGCTCTTGCGCGAGGTCGAGCTGTGCCTGCGTATCTGGGTTCATGACGTCCTTAACATCGCGTCTCGCAACGAATGTGGAGAGCTCAGCCCCTACCAGAAGAACGACAGCGTAGTCAACGTGCGACCGGACTGCGCGTCCCATACCTTGCTCGATTCTGTACACCATCCGGCTGCGAATGCCTCCAGCATTCTCAGATACCATGCTGTCCAGCCGGTCGGTCACGCCTTGCCCAATCGGGAGTCCGTCGATGACGAGGATACGGCAGGAGTCGTCGGGCAGATCAAGTCCGTCGTATCGCTGGGCAAAAGCAGCAAACCGGAGTTCGGACTGCTTGTCTCGAAGCTCCTGCACTGCGCCCGCTACATCGTCTCCAAGAAAGACGCTCGCCCCAACCTCTTCCCACTCCCTCGCTAGGTCTTCGCTTGGAGACAGCACTACAACCTTGGCAATCTTTGTCAACCTCCTACACATGGCCATGATCGCTGCACGATCCAGATCCTTGTCGATCAGGAACGGCGCTAGCACCATTCGTTCCCCGATCCCCCTGTCACTTGCGGGTCTGATGGGTGACTGAGCTGCTTTGGAAGAACAGTCGAGCTCTCGCACCAAGACCGAATCGTCGGCGAGTGTGGCCGACATGTAGAGCTTGTGAGGGCAATCGCGATACCCTGCCACCATACTAACTGGAGTGACGTCCGGAACAATCTCAATGCAACTGCCCGAAACTACACAGCGGCACTTGTCCAGGGTGTCTCGAATGAACGGCCAGACAAAGCAAAACTCTCTGTCCTCCCGAAACCTTGAGAGTGCTTTCCTCAATTCCTGCACCAAGGGACGCCAAAGCCAGTAGGGCACCTCCAACAGCGCCCTCGGGTCGCCATCCTCAATGTCTGACCAAAGACCGGGTCGATACCCCGAACATGGGTCTCTCAGAAACGAAAAGACTCTCTGGAAGGGTTCATTCTCTCGAATTCGGAGGGTGAACGCATCTCGGACTTCTTCCACTCCCGCATGTGCATCATCCAAGACCATGGCGACTGGTCGGAGCTGAACGTCCTGGCGGTCAAACGTGGTGAGTGCGTTGAACAGCTTGTCATACGTACAGACGAGTACTGCCTTCCCCGAAAGCGTCTCCACGGCTGGTTGCGATTGACCAGCCGGGTATTCCAGCGCGGAAATCCCAAGGTGCGATGCTTCGTCACAGACCTGGCTCACCAGCTGGACCGTGGGGCAGAGGTACGCGACAGGTCTCCCGGACTCCTCAGCGTGCGACTGTAGGTATGTGAGTCCGACAGCTGTCTTGCCGGTACCCGTGCTGATCTTCAGTATGAGTTGACTCTCGTTGCGGCGCTCCGAGAGAGCCTCCAGAGCTTCGCGTTGAGCTGGCCGCAGTTCCGTATGAGATGCCTGTCGGTCGAAAGAGCCAAAGAGCTGAATCAGCTTCCTCGGATCAGCCGAACGCTCCTTCTTCACGAGATCGCGGAATTTCACCACTATCCAATCACCTTCAGATCAGGCTTCGGTTCTGAGGACGGGCTCTTCGTGCCATGTCCGGGAACCGATGAGAGGACCAGCTGGAAGATTAGTGCTCTCAGTTCGGGCAAGGGCCATCCAAGTTCTGCTGCTAGATCTCGCTTGCTGACCTCCTCGTCCCGAAGCGAGCGGAACATCTTCTCGAACACACCCGACATCTCCCTCGCGCATCCTTCGGGCTCGGATGATCGATAGCCCGCTTGCTGTATGGCAATCACGAGCGTCCGATAATGCCACTCACTGAGCAACCGAACCTCATGCATCCGATACGCCAGTGCTGAGACGGCAACACGCCAATGACGCTTCGCGTCTATTAAGTCCCCGAGTGTTGCTCCCCGCGGCGCGAACGCAAGAAGGCTTGATCGGGGCATCAAGAATGCGCCAGCGAATCGGTCAGCCTCCTTCTCGACCTCTCGTCTGTCTGGACGGCCATGTCGATGCATCACCAAGTGTGCCAACTCATGCGCGGCATCGAAACGACTGCGCTCAGCTGACTTCATTGTGTTCAAGAACACGAATGGTTTGCCGTCGCGCCAGAACGAGAACGCATCTACCTCCTGGCAGTCTTCCGCCAGAGAGAATACCCGGACACCCATTGCCTCAAGCATCCTGACGACGTTCCCGATAGGCTTGTCGGCGAGTCCCCAATGCACCCGCAACGCGCTTGCTGCCACCTCCGGGTCCTTCTCGTGCCGCATGTCTGGGAGAGCCGGTTCGGGAAGCACAAACCGGGCTTCGATCCAATCGTTGAACTCCAAGGCTAGGCGACCGCCCGCAAGCGCGCGGTCACGCTGGCTGGCGGTCATCCGTGACAGCGAGCGCCACGTCGCGGCGCCTTCGGGAATCTCGGGGAGGTCTGGCCGCTCGAAAAACAGAAGCGGGAAACGCAAGACCTTCGCTAGCTTCTGCAGCGTCTCCAGCGGCGGAGTGGCTTCACCGCGTTCATACGCCGTAATGCGACGGTCGCTGATGCTCGCGAGGCTCGCAAGTCTTCGCTTGGTATACCCCCTCCGCTTTCTAGCGACTTCCAACCGAGTCGGATTGAAGGCCATACTCTCCCCGCGAACGATGCCAGCTAGCTCGTCCGGCGAATCACGTCAATATCGAAGTCTGGCAGCGGCTCCGGAACGCGCCGACGGGCACCAGCTCCCCCACCATCCCATGCAATCACCGGCAGTATGATGCGTTCCCTCCAATCGCTTATCCAGCCATCATCATCAATCCTGCTCGGGAGGGAGAGCTCGGCCCGATCCCCCTCCGCGCCGTATCTGACCAACAGGACCCAGGTCAACGTCTCTTCCGTCGGACCGATCGGGAGCATCTCCGGAAACAAATCGAGCTGTTGGCGGTTCTGATCAACCGCCGCGGCGGTGAGCGGGCCCTTAGGATACTTCGTGCTTGGGCTGTGCTGCTCATCACCGCTCCCCGTAAGCTCGTTTCCCGAAGCCACAACGATGGCAACACTCCTGTCCGGGCTGAGGATCATGGAGTGATTCGAAATGTCGGTCTTGAGCCAGCCTTCTGGCATCAGGATGTTTCGAAGCTCACGAGTCATCACCGCGTAGCGATGCATTCCCGCGTGCCCGGGTGGATCGTTCTCTGTACAAGTCGCCCAGCCAACCCGCCCGGAGAGGCGAACGTCCTGCACGACGTCTAGGCGAAGCCCCAGCTCGTGCAACCGAACCTCAATGTCCAACGGCTCCCTGTAGACTCTTGGTACGGCAGACATGACAACCCGACTCCCATTAGCAGCGCTTCGTGTTTTTCCCCATCATTCGAGGCAGAAAAACACGAAGCTAGTTCTACATCAGCGCCTATGGGACAATAACTTAGAGCTTCATAGCCTATCCGTCAACCATCAGAACACTGCCCCGGGGTGAGGGAGTGTTGGACACGTCCGTCCGGGTGTGTAAGCTGATGCGGCCGTCAGATCGTTCGACCCCGACCTGCGATGCGAGTGAGCCGAACGCCTCGGATCGGAGCCCGACTGCGGCGATCCCGTGGTGGGGCCCCAGCGACCTCAATGCCTTCAGAACGGCGGTGCCTCATCGCCGCGTGGCCTCCGCATTTCGCTCAGTCCAATGGCGAGGACTCCCAAGCGACACAGCTGTATCGTCTTGCCGTCACACGTGGACTCTCCAAGCCAGGCGTTCACGCTGGTGCCGTCCGGCAACGCCACGAGCCATTCCTCTCCCTCCTCAACAAGAAAGCCAAGGGCGGCCAGATCAATGGCCAGCCACTGTGGAGCTGAGAGATAGTCCGGTGCGTGTGCGCTTGGACGAGGAAAGCGTACCTGGGTCTTTGCCATCTCAAGGATGTCGTCTGCTGGAATGCGAGCGACGAGCTCTGCAAGGGCGAGCTCGGCAGCCTCGCCGCTGCAGAAACTCATCAGGCCTTCGGCGAATCCCCTGATGCCATCGGCCGGGTAACCGAGCATCTGGAGTTCGGCAAGCCGCGCCCGAATCTCAAGCGGGGTGAGGATCGAGCCGCCACGCTTCATTGTCCACTCCACGCGATGCCTGGTGGCCCAACGACTCTGCGCATCAGCTGCCTGGCCGGCCCGCCAGCCGAGTCTCGCCAAGCGCACTCCTGAACCGCGTTGTTGCAACCAAAGGTAGGGCCGTGCCGGGGCCAGGCAAGGGATATTTGTTGTAAATCATTATTTAATATAGGCTTAGCTCTTGACTTCTGGGTCGATTTTGATTATATTAGAGAAGGACTGAGAATTCGCTCGGCCCGACACTTGGACCTGAAACCCCAGGAGGATGTAGAGGCGGTCATTTGAGGTAAACGACCCTTCCCGCAGTCCCAGCCCAAGGCTTCAGATCAAATATAGAAGGTGCATGCGAAAGCGAATCGGCGCTCACGGCGTCGCGCTGTTCTCGTGGTTAGTTGGAAATAACCGCTGACCGTCGATTCCAAGCGTGCGTCAGGACAAACGGCCGAAAACCGCTCTCAGAAGCCGTCGTCCGGACAACGGAGGTATCGGAGTGTGCTTCTCCATTTGGAACGGCTCATGGTGCCATTCTACGTCGAATAGGGCATATCCACGGCGGCACTTGCCTCACGCGGCGTCTCTGCGAATGCGGTTTCCTAGATAAGCCCGATCTGCCTGGCCACTCGCATTTGATACTTCTGGGCCGTTGGAGGGGACTTACTAGCACCCTGGCGTGATCGACCAGCCAGCGCCAGCCATTCTTTTAGAAGTGAGTCCAATTTGCCCGTTGTTCCAGCTCGAAAACGACCAGTATTGGCCTTGGGGGCGCCTGGCAAGCTCGGTTTGGGATATTTGGTCCGTTGAAGGGAACTTAGTTACATGCGGGACGGCTGGTCATTCTAAAAATAGTGAACCGCAATACCAGTAATACGGCGATAAGCAGTAGAATCACGTCCACCGACGACCTACACGCTCAAGAGCGGACACTTCAGTTGAAAGTCAGGGCTGTGACTTGTCCAAGAGACGAGTCGCATGTAGCACAAATCCGTCCAGTTTATACCTAACGGAAGGAGATTATGGCAGTGATGGCAGGTTATTAGAGAATCGAGAGGGTAAGAACAGTGACATCAGGACTGACACCGAGGAGGGGTATATCGGTATTTGAAGACAGGGAAGAGCAACTGCGGTTAGATCTGGCAATGAGCGCAAGAGAGGGTTATGGAAATTGGCTCTCGACGTTGCCTTGGGACCATTTTGGCACCTTCGAGTACCGACGTCCACGGTATTTGTTTGAACATGCGAAGGAGGGTTTTTCCAAGTCCGTCAGCCGCATTCAACAACGAACTCAATGCAAGATCGGCTGGTGCGCTGTGTACGAAAAACATCTCAGCGGCGCGCTACACATACATGCGTTATTGCAGCGAACGGCGAGCTTGCAACCGTCCGAGCTGGAAGCCGCATGGTCGAATCCGGGGCTACACGGCCGATATTATGACCGGTCGCTGGTAGAGGTCTACAACCCATCCAGAGGCGCCACGCACTATATGACCAAGTTCGTCGCGATTGGTGATGCCGAGATCGATGTCAGCCCGACGTTGTGGGGTCCTGATGGCAAGCCAATCGGAACTGACCCATTCTGACCCATTCTGACAAGTAATGGGTATCGGCTCGGCCGAGCTGTTTTCAACGCCTGAACTTGCGGGTGGCGATATAGAATCGGGCGTCGCATTAGTCGATTCTTTGTGTGTGCGTCGATATTCGCTTGGTACTTTTTTGCCTGACTCAAACTGACTTATGTGGGGGTAGAGACTGACGCAGGACCGAGAAGTACTTGGAACGCATAGCAGCACCATAATTCGCTGTATTTCGCAATCACGGAACTCAAGAAGAAAGGGATTGCATTTGTAGTTAGCTGACCCAGAAGATCTGGGAGAAAGAGCACGAAAATGTTAGAAACCAATCTCAACGATAGGAGAGACGAACTTGACCTTTTAGTTGGTAAGAACGCAGTACTACTGACTGCAGACGAAGTGGCCGAGATCCTCCACGTAGACCGAAAACGGATCTACGAACTGCCGATTCCGGCGGTAAGGCTATCGCCGCGAACGCTCCGTTACAGAACTGATGACGTGAACGAGTTCATTCGGGCGCGCCAAGAAGGGCGGGTCCAATGACCCTGGACATGTTCCTGAAAGGACTGGAGAATGAAGCAAGTCGCCATGAGGCCATGGGCGCAACTGCTAAGATCGCCGACGTACTGCGCACAATAGCGGTTGACTTGCGGCAAGTAACTCTGGAAGGGGCCAGGCCACCGCGAACAGAGGATCGGCTACTGGACGTGCCCACTGTTGCGAAGCGGATGGGCGTCGAGCCTCGGTACGTATACGATCATCATCACGAGTGGGCGTTCACAAGGCGCGTCGGTAAGAAACTGCGTTTTTCAGAGCACGGCCTCGATGAATGGATCAAGCGTGGCTCATGATTTCGAACAATGGTGACTTGACCACACCCATACATGGTCGAAAGGAGAGATAGATGTCAGAAAACAGAAGAAAGCGGGGTGGCCTTTACAGGCAGAATGGCAGTCCGTATTGGTACGCGGATTATGTAGATCGCTCAGGGCGACGCCGAAGGCGCAGCACCGGAGAAAAGACGAAGAAGGCAGCTGAACGGATGCGTGCTACCTGGCTCAATGAGCGACCGGGTCCATCACAAGCACTCACATTCCAAGCAATGGTCGATGACCTCAAGTCTGACTACGACGCCAACGGTCGAAAGAGTTGGAAGCGCGTAATGCAGGCGGTTGCGCACTTGGAACCACTATTTGGAAAGCAGGAAGCTGCTCAAATCACGAGTCGTGGCATTACTGAGTACCGGAATCTGCGAATCAAGCAAGACGCATCACCAGCCACGGTCCGCTATGAAATGGCTATCCTGCAGCGAATGCTCGCGCTGGCCCAGGAAGACGGAAAGCTCGAAGTAATGCCAGCGTTCCCCCGAATCAAGGTCAACAACGCCAGGGAAGAGTTCATGACTGATGGCGAGTTCGCCGGTCTGATGGTGGAGCTTCCGACCCATCTTCGTGGGTTCATTGGCTTCAGGTTTCACACAGGTTGGCGCTCGTCCGAGACCGCCAGCATCAGATGGCAGGATGTTGATTGGGAGAACGGCGTCGTAAGACTAAGGCGGGGCTCTACGAAGAACGATGATCCCCGCGAATTCCCGTTCTCTGAGCTCCCAGACCTGAGAGACGTCCTTGTAGCACAGCGGCAATACACTGACGAAGTGGAGCGTCGTCTGGGAAAAGAGATTGCCTGGGTTTTCCATCGTCAGGGGAATCCGATCAGGTACTATCGACGGTCCTGGATTCGGGCATGCAAGCGAGTCGGAGCAATCGGAGCGGACGGAAAGCCCAAGGTGCCCCATGATCTGCGCCGGAGCGCCGCCCGACGAATGGAACGGGCGGGCATTCCGAGGAGCATCGCCATGCGCCTAATTGGTCACAAGACGGAGAACGTCTTTCAACGATATGCCGTTGTCGCGTCCACCGACCTAAACGCCGGAGTACGAAAACTCGCCGCTCTCGCGGAAGCGGATAGGCATAGTTTAGGCATAGTCGAGCCATCATCGAACAACAGAGGGGTCGCCGATCACTCGACAACACCTTCAGATCCAACAAGTTATGCGAATAGCGGAGGAGGGACTCGAACCCCCGACACGCGGATTATGATTCCGCTGCTCTAACCAGCTGAGCTACTCCGCCGTGAACCGCAGGCATGAGGCGAAGAGCGGGAAAGCTCGCCCGGCCCTGGCTCGGGCACGTAGGATACCAAGACAGTGGTCCGCGCTCCAGCCCTCCCAACCCAACCTCACCGCTCGGCCGGCTCCACGCGGTAGAGGATCTCGCCATCCCGCAGCATGCCATACGTCTCGCGCGCCACGCGCTCGATCGTCGCCGAATCCCGCTCGATGAGCGCGCCCCACGCCCGCAGGCTGTCGATCTCGGCACGCAGCCGCTCGATCGCAGCCCGTTCCTCGCGGATCTGCTTGCGCACGGTCCACCAGTCGAGCGAGCTGAACCAGCCGCCCATGAGGCCGAAGTACACTCCGACCCCCACCACGAGCGCCAACACCACCCCGCGCTTGCTCACAAACCGTACAAGTCGCGGCCGGGGTAGACGGCGACGTCCTCGAGCTCCTCGGCGATCCGCAGCAGTTGGTTGTACTTGGCGACACGATCGGTGCGCGAGGCGCTGCCCGTCTTGATCTGCCCCGCCCCGGTGGCCACGGCGAGATCGGCGATGAACGTGTCCTCGGTCTCGCCTGACCGATGCGAGATGACGGTGCCGTAGCCGCTCCCCCGCGCCAGCTCGATGCACTGTAGCGTCTCGGTGAGCGTCCCAATCTGATTGACCTTGATGAGAATGGCGTTGGCGATGTCCTCCTCGATGCCCCGCACCAGCCGCTCGGAGTTGGTGACGAACAGATCGTCACCGACGAGCTGCACCCGCGCACCCAACCGCTCGGTCAGTGTGGCCCACCCCTCCCAATCGTCCTCAGCCAAGCCATCCTCCAAGGACACGATCGGATACGTGTCCAGCCATCCGGCATAGAGGTCCACCATCTCTGCCGCCGTGCGCCGCGACCCGTCACCCTTCTTGAAGACATACGCGCCGTCCTGGTACAACTCGTTCGCCGCCACATCCACGGCGATGGCCACGTCCTCGCCGGGCTTGTATCCCGCCGCCTCGATCGCCTGTACCACGCGGTCCAAGGCCGCCTCGTTGGTGGGCAGCATCGGCGCAAATCCGCCCTCGTCGCCCACGGCCGTCGAGAGGCCCTCCTTGCTCAGCACCTTCTTCAACGCGTGGAACACCTCCACGCCCATGCGCAGCGCCTCAGGAAACTCATCGGTCCCGATGGGCACCACCATGAACTCCTGCGCGTCCACGTTGTTAGACGCGTGCGCCCCGCCATTCAGGATGTTCATCATGGGAATCGGCAGCACGCTCGAGAGCGGCGTGCCGAGGTAGCGATACAACGGCAAGCCGCGGTCGTCAGCCGCCGCGCGCGCCACCGCCATGGACACGGCCAGCATGGCGTTGGCCCCGAGGTGACTCTTGTTCGGCGTGCCGTCCAGTTCGAGCATTTCCATGTCGATGGTCATCTGGTCGAGCGCACTCAGCCCCTCCAGCCGCGGACCGATCAACTCGTTGACGTGCTGCACCGCCTCGCGCACCCCTTTCCCACCGTAGCGCTCAGGATCGCCGTCCCGCAGTTCCACCGCCTCGTGCTCACCGGTGGATGCGCCGCTCGGCACGGCCGCCCGCCCAAACGCCCCGCTCGCCAGTCGCACGTCGGCCTCGATCGTGGGGTTGCCCCGGGAATCGAGAATCTCGCGCGCCGATACGTCGATAATCGTCGTCATAGCACTCGTCACTCAGCATCAAGAGGGGCGGCGTCACGCTTGAACTGCTCGATCACCTGCCGCGCTTGCCGCAGCACGGCTTCGCGCTGGTCGTAGCTCAAGCCCGCCGTGGGGATCGGTTCCCCAAAATACAGCCGCACGGGTCGCGGACGAATGAACACGCTCCCCTTGGGCAGGATGTGAAAGGTACCTCCGCAGTACACCGGAATGACCGGGACACCGGCGGCGATCGCCAGCACGAACGGTCCCTTCTTGAACGGGAGCAACTCCCCCGTGCGGCTGCGCGTGCCTTCGGCGAACACCACGGCACTCATGCCGGCCCGGATCACCTCGGCCGCGCTCTCGTACGCCCCGAACGCCTTGGAGCGATTCTGGCGATCCAGAAAGATGTGGCCGGCTCGGTACATCGCCGCGCCCAACACGGGCACCTTGAGGAGCTCGATCTTCGAGACGAACCGCACCCGGCCCTGAATCGTCGCCGCGAGCGACAGAATGTCGAACCACGACTGATGATTGGACACGTACACGACCGGCGCATGGCGCGGGACGCGCTCGAGCCCCGCCGTCTCTACCCGCACTCCCGCAACGCGCAGCTGCGCCTTGGACCAATCCCGCGCCGCACGATCGTACACGCCGCCGGGTCGATTCGGAATGCGAAACACCAGGGCCGCGAGAATCACCCGCAATCCGTAGAACATCGTCAGCACAAACAGGGCCGGCGGATACAGCAGCGCCCGCATCAGTGCGCGACGCCCCTTCGTTGCGCGGTGTGAAATCAATGCCTCCCGTCGTTCCCGTCGTTCCCGTCGTTCCGTCAATCGAAATGCCCAAACCCCACCGGCGGCGCAACCGCCGCACCGTGCTCCCGCAACACGACACCGTCGCCGGCGTCGACGGCGCCCACGCGCGTCAACGGGAACCCGTGCGCTTCGGCGAACCGCGTGCCCACGTCACCCGTGACCGACGCGGGCAACGCGACGAGCAACTCGTATTCCTCGCCGCCCACGATTGCCTGATCCGCCGTCGCCGCCGGGTGGACCGGCACGCGCTCCCGCTCCACCGCGCACCGGACACCGGACGCCGCGGCCAGATGCGCGGCGTCGGCGAGCAATCCGTCGCTCACATCGATCATCGCCCGCGCGCCCCGGGCGGCCAGCCACTGGGCAGCGGCGATGCGCGGCTCGGGGCGCGCAAAGCGGGCCCGGGCCGTCTCCTCCGGCTCCTGCCCCTCCTCCCATGCCGCGAGCGCCGCGGCGGGACCGCCCAGCGCGCCGGTGATCCAGAGCGTGTCGCCCGGCTGCGCACCAACCCGACGGACCAGATGGTCGCCGCGCCCCAGACTCACCACATCGATCGTGATCGCGTCACTGCGCACCAGATCGCCACCGACGACGCCGCACCCGGCGGCGTGCGCCGCCTCGGCCACGCCGTCCATCAGGTCGACGGCGAGCGACGCCGGCATCTCCCGCGGCAGCCCGACAGCGGCGAGGATACCCACCGGTGTCGCGGCCACCGCCGCCAAGTCCGACAGCGACGCCGCACACGCGCGCCACCCGATCTCGTGCGCCTTGAGCCACCCGAGGCGGAAATGGGTCCCCTCGATGCTCAGGTCACAGGAGACGGCCAGCGTCGTTCCATCCAACTCGATGAACGCGCAGTCGTCACCGCCCCCCGCCGCGCGGTCGCCGAGCGTTGACCAAAACCGCCGAATGGCGTCGAACTCGCGTCCCGGTCCGAGCGGAGTGTGCGTCACGAACGGGTGCGCCCCAATGGCGGACCGGCGCGACGTCTCGAGGATACCGGGAGGCACCGGCGTTGCCGCACGCCCAGCCTCACACGAGCGCGGGCGGGAGGAGATCGACCAGCACCGGCGGATCGATGGACGGGGGTTCCGCGAGCGCGCGCCACAACTCCGGCAGCGATGCGAGGACGTCAGCCGGGCGGGTGGCGCGGGCCGTATGGTGACTCGCCGCGATCTCGGCCGCGCGCCCGAGGGTCCACGCGCCGAGCGCGGCTGCGTCGTGCAACGCCAGCCCACGCGCCAGGTAGGCGGCCACGAAGCCCGCGAGGAGATCACCGCTTCCGCCGGTCGCGAGCCCAGGGTTGCCCGCGGCCACGACCCAGAGCGGGTGGCCCTCCCGCGCAATCACGGTCGGAACACCCTTCAACAGGACCGCCGCACCGTGCCCCACGCGTGCGGCGGCGCCTTCGGCCGCCGCAAACCGGTCACCCCCCGCGGCACGTGCGACCTCGGGGAACGCCGATTGGAATTCTCCTATATGTGGAGTGAACACCCGCGGCGCCGACCCGCTCAGGATCTGCTCGGCGCCGGCGTGCAGCGCATCGGCATCGAGCACGACGGGCACGCTCGACCGCTCGAGCACCTGGCGAACGAAGGCCGCCCGTTCGACCTGGCGCCCCAACCCGGGCCCCAACACGACGGCATCGGCCCAGGCAATCGACTCGACGAGCGCGGGTTCGAGCGTTGCGTCGAGCGCGGTCGTGACCGAAAGCGCATCCGGCAGTTGGGCCTGCGCGGCCTCCACGCTGGCCGGTCGGGCTGCCACCTTGACCAGCCCCACTCCCGCACCGAAGGCAGCCGAGCAGGCGTGCAGCGCCGCGCCCGCCATGCCGTCGTCCCCACCGATCACGAGCACGCGACCGCGCGAGCCTTTGTGCATGTCGGGGTGCAACGCGGGTAGGAGCCGCTTCGCAATCCGATCGGTGATGAGCGCGGGCCACGCTGGATCGGCGGTGGGGAAGCCGATGTCCGCCACGACCAATCGCCCACACCACTCGCGGGCAAGCAAATGGCCCCGGCGCGGGCCGCCGAACGTCACGGTGAGAGCGGCGCGCACGGGTCCGTGAGCCTCGCCCGTGGAGAGATCCAGTCCCGTGGGACCATCGACAGCCACCACCGGCCCCGCGTGCGCGGCGACCCGCGCAGCCAGCTCCGCGATGTCGCCCCGCGGCGCGCCCATGGCCCCGGTCCCCAGCACCGCATCCACCACGACGCCGGCGGCCGGCCACGAAGCCCCGAGGTCCAGCGACTCCACCCCTGTGGCCACCGCCAAATCGCGATTAGCCTCGCAGTCGGGCGAGCGGTCGCGCGCGATTTCGGCCACGGCCACGCGAGCCCCCGCGGCCGCCAGCGCGCGCGCCACCACCCACCCGTCACCGCCGTTGTTTCCCGGGCCCGCCGCCACCAACACGCCGCGGCGGACATGGCCGCCCAGCAGATGCGTCATGACCTGGGCAACGGCCCGACCCGCAGCATCCATGAGAACTCGGCTCGGGATGTTGGATTCGGACATCGCACGCGCGTCCCAGGCAGCCGCCTGCGCCGCGTCGAGGACCGGTACGGGGGGAACGGTGAACAACGGACGTTGAACGTTAGCCGTTGGGCATCAGACGCTGGGCGATAGCGGCCTCACGCCCAACGCCCGCCGCCTCGCGTCTACTTGAAGCTCTGCCCGATCGCCCGGCCCATCGAGATCTCGCCGTTGTCGATTCGCAGGTTGAACCCGCACTCCGGGTTCGAGCAGGCCCAGGCTTTGTAGCGGATCGAAGCGCCGTCACGCCCGTAGTCCGACAACGGGATGAGCAATCCCTTTTCACACTTGAGGCATCCCGGCCACTGGAGATCTTCCGCCATACGGCTCCTCCCTTCCCATGCTGAGGCAATCGGCTGCTGCAGGCCGGGCCCGATTCAGGAGGTCGGACCGGTGTCCAATCGGACTGCACCGCCAATCGCGATTGCGCTCTACACCGTCTGCGTTCGCGCGACGCCGGCCCACGGATACTCCACGTCGAACGTCCGCCCAAAATCGTACACGCCCTCGAAATCCTCAATCCGGTCGTCCGGATGCCGCACCAGCAGCCCCACCTCGATCAGCACATACACGATCCGGCCGATCGCCTCCGTCGAGTCGATTCCCCAATGCTGCAACACCAGCCGCGCCGCGAGGCCGAACTGTTCCAGGGCCACGTCACGGCAGGCCTCGGCCAGTTCGCGTCCGCGGATATGCCCCCGTTCCCGCCGGCGCCGCTGGCACTGCTCGAGCGATGCCAACACGAACAGGTATGCCCGTTCGTGGTAGCGGCCGTCGACCGCACGTATGCGCGCCACAAATTCGTCGGCGAGGTGCATGTCGAACACGACTGGAAAGTGGAGCGCGACCCCCGGCACAGCAAGACCCGACATCCTTCCCTCCCCTACTGGGCCGCGATCTCCCCGACCTCGCGATACAACGGAAACCCTTCCGCCAGTTCGCGCACCCGCCGCCCCACGGCCGCAATCACCCCCTCCGCATCCGGCGCCTGCAGCACACGATCGATGGCGTCCGCCACCTCGCGCATCTCCTCGACCCCCATGCCGCGCGTCGTGAGGGCCGCTGTGCCAATCCGGATTCCCGAAGTCACGAATGGCGACCGCTGCTCCCCCGGAACCGTGTTCTTGTTCACGTGGATGCCGGCCCGACCCAACGCCTCTTCCGCCGCTTTGCCGGTGATGTCCTGTGGGCGAAGGTCCACCAGGATCAGGTGCGTATCGGTCCCGCCGGATACGAGCCGATACCCGTGCTCGATCAAAGCGTCACCGAGCGCCCGCGCGTTGCGAACGACCTGCTCGGCATACGTCCGGAACTCGGGACGGAGCGCTTCACCGAACGCCACCGCCTTGGCGGCGATCACGTGCTCCAACGGCCCACCCTGCGTCCCCGGAAACACCTGCTTGTCGACGGCCTTGCCACGATCACTCCGGCACAGGATGAAGCCTCCGCGGGGACCGCGCAGCGTCTTGTGCGTGGTGCTGGTGACGATCTGGGCGTGTGGGACCGGTGACGGGTACACTCCGCCGGCCACGAGACCCGCGAAATGCGCCATGTCGACGAGCAGGACCGCCTCGACCTCGGCGGCGATGGCCGCGAACGCCGGAAAGTCCACGATTCTGGGATAGGCGCTGCCGCCCGCAATGATGAGCTTCGGCCGCTCGGCCACGGCGATCTCGCGGACGGCATCGTGATCCACGACCCCCGTCGACTCGTCGACGCCGTACTGCACCGCACGGAAGAGCCGGCCGCTCGCGTTCACCTTGGCTCCATGCGTCAGGTGTCCGCCGTGCGGCAGCTTGAGCCCCAGCAGCGTGTCGCCCGGTTCGAGCACCGAAAGAAACGCCGCGAAGTTGGCCTGGGCCCCACTGTGCGGCTGCACGTTGGCGTGCTCCGCCCCGAACAGCTGCCTGGCACGATCGATGGCGAGCTGCTCCACCTCGTCCACCACCTCGCACCCACCGTAGTAGCGCGCGGCCGGATACCCCTCCGCGTACTTGTTCGTCAGGACGGAGCCCATCGCCTGCAACACCGCGAGCGACGCGAAGTTCTCGCTCGCGATCAGTTCGAGTCCGGTATCCTGCCGCCGCTCCTCGGCCTGAAGCAGGCGGGCCACGACCGGATCGGATGCCGCCAAAGAGCGGGTGAGATCGCTCATGCCGTTCTCGTCTTCTGCACCTTCGCCTCGGCGATGCGCTGCTCCGCCAGCCGGTCGGCCGCACGATAGCTCGGGATGTTCTCGTCCGCGGCGATTTGCAGCACCCGCAGAATCGTATCGTAGATTTCGGCGGCCTTGCGATGGGAGCGATCCAGATCCCAACCGGCCACCTCCGCATTCACGTTGATCAACCCCCCACCGTTGATCACGTAGTCGGGTGCGTACACAATGCCCCGCTGATGCAGCACATCCCCGTGCCGCTCCGCTTCCAATTGGTTGTTCGCCGCCCCCGCGATGATCCTGACCTTCAGGAGACCCAATGTCTGGTCGTTGATCACGGCGCCCAGCGCGCACGGCGCAAAGATGTCGGCGTCCACACCGTAGATCTCGTGCTGACCGACTCGAGCCGCCCCGAACGCGCGCACGACCTCCTCCACCTTCTGCTCGTCGATGTCGGTGACGATGAGCCTCGCGCCTTCCTCGTGCAGGTGTTTGCAGAGGTGGTACCCCACGTGCCCACATCCCTGCACCGAGACCGACCTGCCAGTCAGGTCATCACTCCCGTACGCCACCCGGGCGCACGCCTTCATCCCACGATAGACCCCGAAAGCCGTGACCGGTGACGGGTCGCCGGAACGCCCGGCCAATCCCACCACGTGCTGCGTCTGGGATCTGATGAACTCCATGTCACCCGTACCCGTCCCCACATCCTCCGCCGTGATATACCGCCCGCCCAAGGAGTCGACGTGGCGGCCGTGCGCCCGGAAGATGGCCTCGCGGTTAACCGTCTTGTGATTGCCGATGATGACGCTCTTGCCCCCGCCGAGGTCGAGACCGGCCACGGCGGCCTTGTAGGTCATTCCACGCGACAGCCGGAGGACGTCGATGAGCGCCTCCATGTCGTTCTCGTAGTTCCAGAAGCGGGTGCCGCCGAGTGCCGGCCCGAGCACCGTGTTGTGAATCGCGATGATGCCCCGGTAGCCCGACTCCGGGTCGTACCAAAAGCTCACCTGCTCATGATTGTGCTCCCCGACGAGCGCAAAGAGCCCATGCTCGATGGACTCCCTGATCTCCTCTCTAGTCGGAGTGGAGCCCCCGTGCAATGACGATTCGCTGTGCTTCGGATGTTCCTTCATATATCTCCGTCACTTTCGCATCGCGAAACAGGCGTTCCACGGGGTAGTCCCGCATGTAGCCGTAGCCACCGAACACCTGCACCGCCTGCGTGGTTACCCACATCGCCGTCTCGGAGGCGAACAGTTTAGCCATACTGGCACGCTGTGTCACGCGATCGCCGCGCTGCCGCTCGCGCGCCACCTGCAGCGTCAGCTCGCGCGCCGCCGCGATCCTCGTGGCCATGTCCGCCAACATGAACTGTACTGCCTGAAACTCCCCGATGGGGCGTTCGAACTGCTTGCGCTCGCCAGCATAGCGCACGGCATGCTCCAGCGCGGCGCGCGCGATGCCCACGGCCTGGGCCGCCACACCCAACCGGCCGGCGTCGAGCGCCTGCATCGCGTAGATGAATCCAAGATTCTCTTCGCCCAGCAACCCCTCGCGTCCCAAGCGTACGTCGTGGAGCGCGAGGGTCGTCGTACTCGACGCGCGCAGGCCCAGCTTGTCTTCGCGCCGGCCCGGCGTCACGCCCGGCGTTCCGGCGGGAACCAGGAACGCCGAGATCCCGCGGTGCCGGCGCCGGTCCTCGGGCGTGTCCGTGCGGGCCATGACCACGTACAGATCCGCTACGTCGCCGTTGGTCACCCACGCCTTCTCGCCGGTCAGCACCCACTCGTCGCCGGCGCGCGTGGCCTGGGCACGCAGACTCGATGCATCCGTGCCCGCGTCCGCTTCGGACAGCGAGAAGGCCGCCAGGACGTTGCCCCGCGCCATGGGGCGCAGCCAGCGTTCCTTCTGCTCGGGCGTGCCGTGGGCGGCCAGCATGGTGACCGGCAGGGAATTGTGCACCGAAAGCGAGATCGCCACGGAGGCGTCGCCCGCGGCGATCTCCTCCAGCACCATGAGATAGGTCTCATGGTCCAGCGCCAGCCCGTCATACTCTTCCGGCACCCGCAGGCCGAAGAATCCCAACTCGCCGAGCTTCCGCATCACCTCCGCGGGATACACCTTGCCCGCATCCCATTCCGCCGCATGCGGGACGAGTTCGTTCTGCGCGAACGTGCGCGCGAGCCCAACGACCTCCAGCTCAGGCGTAGTCATAGAACCCCTTGCCGGACTTCCGCCCCAATTGGCCGGCCATCACCATCTTGCGGAGCAGCGGGCACGGCCGGTACTTCGGATCGCCCAGTCCGTCGTGCAGCACCTCGAGAATCGACAGGCAGACGTCGAGACCGATGAGATCCGCGAGCGCGAGCGGTCCCATGGGGTGATTCATCCCCAGGTGCATGACGGCGTCGACGGCATCGGGTGTCGCGACACCCTCCATGACGCAGTAGACGGCCTCGTTGATCATCGGCATCAGCACCCGGTTGGCCACGAACCCGGGATAGTCGTTGACCTCCACCGGCGTCTTGCCGAGTGCGCGCGCTTCTTCCATGACCGCCGCCGTGGTTTCGTCGGACGTGCGGAGACCGCGAATCACCTCGACCAGCGGCATCACCGGGACGGGATTCATGAAATGCATCCCAATGACCGCCTCGGGTCGCGCCGTGCACGCGGCAATCTCGGTGATCGGGATGGACGACGTGTTCGTGGCCAGGATCGCCCCCGCCGGCGCCAGCTCATCCAGTTGCCGGAACAGCCCGAACTTCACGTCAGGATCCTCAGCGGCCGCCTCGATCACGAGTTCGGCCGCGCCGATCGCGTCCACGCTGGTTGCCGTGACAATGCGCCGCAGAGCCGCGTCCCGGGCCTCGGCATCCAGGGTTCCCTTCTTCACCTGCCGGTCCATGTTGCGTCGGATCACGTCCAGCGCACGCTCGAGGGCGGCCGGCACCACGTCGATGAGCGTCACGCTCCGCCCCTGCTGCGCGCACACGTGTGCGATCCCGTTTCCCATGGTCCCGGCCCCGATCACCGCAATCCGCTTCACCTCGACACCTCCTCGTTCACATCCGCCTCCACCGTTCCCGCGGCGCGGCGAGCCAAGAGCACGAGCGCACAGGTGAGCGCGACCGTCGCCGCCATCCCACCCTCGGGCCCGAACGCTCCGCCGGTGACCACATGCATCTCGCCGTGGGCGAATTCGACTGTCGGAATGGCAAACCGGATGCCGCTCACGGGCGCGTCGACGAGGAGTCCCAATCCCGCATTCCACCCGAAATGCAGCCCCCAGGCGAGCGGCAGGCCGCCCGTGGTGAAGAACGCGGCGCTCATCACCAACGACGCCAACCAAATGTTGACCAACCCGAGCGGCGAAACTTCCGGGTTCCACAGATGCATCAGCGCGAAGAGAGCCGCGAGCACGCCGGCGGCTTTCGCTCTGCCGATCGTCTTGGCGAGCCGAGCCAGCGGATAGCCGCGGAACACCAGCTCTTCGCCAAGCGCCGCCACGATCAGGCCGGCGGCGACAACGCCGGCGGCCGACGCGAACGCACCCCACCCTTCCCCGGACAACGACACCGACGCATCGCCGACACCGATGGCCAGCGCGACCGCGGCGAGTCCCATGACCACCCCGAGCGAGGTTCCTTTTCCGAACTCCACGCCTGTGTGCTTGAGTCCGACCCACCCCAAGGTGGGCCAGCGCGAGAGCCCCGCCCGCACCAACCCCACGTTGATCACCATCCCCGCCGACACCAGCGCGCCTCCGCCGAGCACGACGGCCACCCCCTCGTCTTCCAGGCCACCAACCACGACGGCCGTGAACACCACCGCCACCAGCACGGCAGTCACGAGCACCGCTCCGTAAAAGGCGAGCAGCGCCGCGACTGCCGAAAACACGTCGCGCGCCGTTAAAGGCGCGCGCGTGTCATCGGTGAAAACCGCCACAAGACCAGACCGGCAATGAGTAGCTTGAGCGTATCACCGAGCAAAAACGGAAGCGACCCCAGGGTCACCGCCGTCCGCCATTCCCCCGTTACCACCATCAGCTGCGCCACCCCCCCCGCGTGTATCACCACGAGACCCGCCACCACCGCCGCGGCAAGCCTGGCGGGATCCACCGGAATGCGCCCGATCGACCCCACGAGTGCCGCCGCCACCGGAAAGGCCAACAGGTATCCCCCCGTTGGCCCGATCAGCCGCACCAAGCCTGGCACCCCCCCCGGTGCGAACACCGGCAGGCCCATCGCGCCCGCGACGAGATACAGCGCCATGCTGGCCGTCCCCAGCCGCGGACCGAGGAGACCGCCGACGATGAGCACCGCGGGAACCTGGAACGTCGCGGGAACGGGCGTTCCCGGCAGCGGGACCGCCAGGTGCGCTCCCAACGCCACCGCGAGTGCGCCGGCGAGCACCGCCGCCACTCGGCGCGCGAGGAGCGACGGTTCGGCAGAGAGTGCAACGGTCCGCGTCTCATTCATGATATGCGCTCCACGCTGAGGGCCACCGCGTTTCCACCACCCAAACAGAGCGTCGCGAGTCCCGTCGTCGCGTCCCGCTCTCGTAAGGCGTACAATAGCGTCGTGAGAATCCGGGCGCCGCTCGCCCCGATGGGGTGACCGAGCGCCACGGCGCCGCCGTACACGTTCACGCGATCCCAATCCCATCCCAGTTCACGCCCATCCGCGAGTACCTGCACCGCAAATGCCTCATTGAGCTCTATCAAGTCGTAGTCCCCGATGGTCGTGCCGGCTTTGTCCATGATGTTCCGCACGGCGTGAATCGGGGCAAAGAACAAGTCGCGCGGCTCGCCCCCGCCGGTCGCGTAGGCCGTCACGCGCGCCAGCGCGGTCAAGCCGTGCGCGTCGGCGAACGCCTCGGACGTCACCACGACCGCCGAGGCACCGTCGTTCAGCCCCGGCGCATTGCCGGCGGTCACGGATCCGTCTGCCCGGAACGCCGGCTGCAGCTTTGCCAGCGCTTCCAGGGACGTGTCGCGTCGCGGGCCCTCATCCTGGGATACCGTCGTGCTCCCCTTCCGACCCGGGACCTCGACCGGCACGATTTCCGCCGCGAACTTGCCGCCGTCCATGGCGGCAATGGCCTTGCAATGGCTGTCGTACGCGAACTGGTCTTGGTCCGCGCGGCTCACGTTGGCCTGCTCAGCCGTGTATTCCGCGTGCGCCCCCATCACGCAGTCGCCGAACGAGCACCACAGCCCGTCGAACTGCACGGCGTCCACCATCGTCTGATCGCCGTACTTCACGCCCCCGCGCATGCCGAACACATAGTGGGGGCCGTTCGACATCGACTCCATGCCACCAGCCACGACGCACCGGGCATCGCCGGCCCGGATGGCCTGGGACGCCAGCATCACCGCTTTGAGCCCCGACCCGCAGACCTTGTTGATCGTGAGCGCCGGAACGGTTCCGGGGACGCCCGCGTGAATGGCTGCCTGGCGCGCGGGCGCCTGGCCGGCGCCGCCCTGTAGCACGTGCCCCATGATCACCTCGTCCACCGACGAGGCATCCACCCCGGCGCGCGACAGCGCTTCCCTGATCGCGACCGAACCCAATTGCGGCGCCCGCAGGGCGCTCAGCCCACCCATGTACCGACCGATGGGGGTGCGCACGGCACCCACGATCACCGGTGTATGTGCAGCATCAGTCACGGTTCCATTCCTCTATAATAGGCCGCGCACCAGGCAACCGTGGTGCGCGAACGCCAGCCAACTTGACCGGGGCCGCGAGGCCCCTCAACGCGCCGATCCGAGCTCCAACGCTCGCGATCGGATCTCGCGGAGCGCGCGTTCGACAAACGCGTCTTGCGGCATCACCTCCTGCTTCCTCCCCGCACCGCGCACCCGCACAGCCACCGCCCCCTGCTCCACTTCTCTTGCGCCGAGCACCAGCATGTAGGGCACCTTCATGGTCTCCGCATCGCGAATGCGGTAGTTCAACGTCTCGCCGCGATCGTCCAGCGACACGCGGATCCCCTCGCCGCGCATCCTGTCCGCGAGGGTCCGGCCGGTCGCCGCCTGCTCGTCCGTGATGGGCAGCACCCGCACCTGCTCGGGCGCGAGCCAGAGCGGGAACGCACCGGCGAAGTGCTCGATGAGGCATCCCACGAACCGTTCCATCGTTCCGAAAATAGCGCGATGAATCATCACCGGCCGATGCGGCCGGTTGTCCTGGCCCGTGTACTCCAGTTCGAAGCGCTCCGGCAGTTGATAGTCCAGCTGGATAGTGGAGCCCTGCCACTCCCGACCGATGGCGTCGCGCAGCTTCACGTCGAGCTTCGGGCCGTAGAATGCCCCCCCGCCCTCGTCGACGCTGTAGGTGCGCCCCTGCCGTTCCAAGGCCCGACGCAACGCCGCCTCCGCCACATCCCAGGACCGGTCGTCGCCAATCTTCTTGGGCGGACGCGTCGCCAGATCCAGCCGATACGAGAACCCGAACGTCCGACCGAGCACGAGATCGACCAAGTCGAGCATATCGAAGATCTCGTCCTCGATCTGATCCTCACGACAGAAGATGTGGGCGTCGTCCATCGTGAGACCGCGCACGCGAAGCAGTCCGTGCAGGGTCCCGGACAGCTCGTTGCGGTACACATTGGCCACTTCGGACAGCCGGACGGGCAGGTCACGATACGAACGCTGCCGTGACTCGTAGACCAGCATGTGCATCGGGCAGTTCATCGGCTTGGCGCGGTAGCGCACCGTGTCCGACTCGCCGTCACCGGCCGCCATCGGAGGGAACTGGTTCTGCTCGTACAGCGGGAGGTGCCCCGACCGCCGAAACAGCTCCTCCCGAGTGACGTGAGGGGTGTACACGAGGTCGTACCGGCGGCGCAGCAACTCGTCTTCGATGAAGCGACGCAGCTGGAATTGCACCACGGCGCCGCGCGGGTGCCAGAGAATCAGGCCTGGCCCGACATCCTCTTGAATGGAGAACAGGTCGAGTTGCTTGCCCAGGACCCGGTGGTCGCGCTTCTCGGCCTCCTCCAACCTCCGCAGGTATTCGTCGAGGTCCTTCTTCGAGAACCACGCGGTGCCGTAAACGCGCTGCAGCATCTGGCGATTGGAGTCGCCGCGCCAGTACGCTCCCGCGGCGTGGAGCAGCTTGAAGTGCGCAATCCGGCCGGTGGAGGCCAGATGCGGCCCGCGACACAAATCCACAAAGGGGCCGTTGGTGTACACCGAGATCACCTCGTCGTCACCGAGCTCTTCGAGCCGCTCCAACTTGAGCGGGTCACCCTTGAACCGGTCGCGCGCGTCGGCCCGATCGACCTCCTCGCGCACGAAGGGCTGATCGTCCGCCACCACGTTCCGCATCGCGGCTTCGATCGCGACCAGGTCGTCCGGGGTGAACGGGCGCGGCACCTCGAAATCGTAGTAGAAGCCATCGTCGATAGGCGGCCCGAATCCGATCCCGGCATCCGGGAAGATCCTGCGCACCGCCGTGGCGAGCACGTGCGCGGCGGAGTGCCGCAACACATCGAGCGCCGCCGCGTCCTTCTCCGTGAGGATGGCCACGTGCGCGTCCCCGGGGATCGGGCGGTCGACGTCCCACACCTCTCCGTCGACCAGAGCGGCCACCGCGGCCTTGGCCAGCCGCGCGCCGATGCCTTCGGCAACGGTCCTGGCGGTCACGCCAACCGAGTGTTCGCGGACGGATCCGTCCGGCAGGGTGATGGCAATGGTGTCGCGCATGCTCGCTCGTCGGCCGCCGACGCGTTCGCGCCGTATCCCAACCCCAGATGTAGTCTTATTATTGTAAGGACGTAAATATACTTGGAGCCCCGGGGAGAAGCGTGATTCGCGTCAAGCGTGAGCAATCGGACTGGATCGGTATCACGGCCTCCGCGGTCGGTGGACTCGTGGCGGGCGTGGTGGCGGGCATCGTATTGGTGGAACTGCTCGGCAACCTGGACCGTGCGCGGGTTCACGGGGCGTTCGGGGGCCTGCGCAAGCAGACCAACCCGCCCGAGGATCCCCGAGTCTTGCAGGCGGCCATCGACGCCGCGCTCGCGGGCGACGACGCCACCGCGTCACTCGACGTGAAGGGTCAGGCGCTGGGAGACGGTGTGGTGGAGCTGACCGGAACCGTTCAGGCGGGGCATGAAGCGCAGCGTGCGCGCACCGTCGTCGAGCAGGTCCCCGGCGTGAGCGTCCTGGTGAATCACGTGCTCGTCGAGGGTGAAGACATTCCCGTCCGAGATGCCTCGGCGCACTGAGCCCGCGCGGCCCGTACCCCGAACTTCCAACAGCAGCAGAGATCGTGGCAGAACTGTCCTCGAAGTTTGAGCCGTCCCGGATCGAGACGTCCGTCTCCCGGCGCTGGGAGGAGAGCCGCGTGTTCGCGGGCGATCCAGCGAGCGGGCGGGATCCCTACGTCATCGTGATCCCTCCGCCGAACGTGACGGCCATGCTGCACATGGGTCACGGCCTCAATAACACGATCCAAGACCTGTTCATCCGGTTCGAGCGGATGCGGGGCCGAGAAGCCGTGTGGCTGCCGGGCACCGATCACGCCGGCATTGCCACCCAGAACGTGGTGGAGCGCCTGATCGCGGAGGAGGATGGCTCGACCCGCTTCGATGTGGGGCGCGAGGCGTTTCTGGAGCGCGTGTGGTCATACGTGAATGAAACGGGACAGACGATTCTCGAACAGCTCAAGGCCATCGGTGCGTCGTGTGACTGGAACCGCACGCGGTTCACGCTCGACGACGGGTACTCCGCGGCGGTGCGGCACGTCTTTGTGTCGCTCTGGGAGGAGGGCCTGATCTATCGCGGTCACCGCGTGATCCATTGGTGTCCGCGCTGTCTCACGGCGCTCTCCGACGAGGAGGCCGAGTTCCACGACGCCCGGGGCAAGCTGTATCACATCCGCTATCCGCTCACCGGAGAGGGTGAGGGCCACGTGACCGTGGCGACGACGCGTCCCGAGACGCTGTTGGGCGATACCGCGGTGGCGGTGCACCCCGATCACGCCGAGACCGCGTGGGCCTTGGGGCGGACCGTACGGCTCCCGCTCACCGAGATCCACCTGCCGATCATCCCCGACGACGCGGTCGATCCCGAGTTCGGCACCGGGTTCGTGAAGATCACGCCCGCGCACGACGCCACCGATTTCGAGATCGGCGGCCGCCACAACCTCGCGATGCCGCTGATCATGGACCCCGAGGGGCGGATGCACGATCCGGGTGACGACGCGGGGAGACGGGTCCCGGAAGACCTGGAAGGCGTGGATCGGTTCGCGGCGCGCACGCGCATCGTCGAGCGGCTGGACGGGCTCGGACTGCTCGAGAAGGTCGAGCCTCACGCGCATGCCGTCCGGCAGTGCTACCGCTGTCACACGGTGGTGGAACCGCGGCTCTCCAAGCAGTGGTTTGTGCGCATGGCGCCCCTCGCCGCCCCGGCCCTCGAGGCCTACCGCGCGGGGCATCTCCGCTTCGTACCGGAACGCTGGGGCTGCGTTTACGAGAATTGGCTAACCGACATTCGCGACTGGAACATCTCGCGGCAGCTCTGGTGGGGCCATCGCATTCCCGTCTTTCGCTGTACGGCCTGCGGAGAGGAGTGGGCGGCCCGCACCGATCCGGATCGCTGCCGCGCGTGCGGCGCGAGCGAGCTCGAGCGGGATCCCGATGTTCTGGACACCTGGTTCTCGTCCTGGCTGTGGCCGTTTGCCACCTTCGGCTGGCCCGAACAGACGCCGGACCTCGCGGCCTTCTACCCGGGCCACACCCTGGTCACGGCTCAGGAGATCATCTTCTTCTGGGTGGCGAGGATGGTCATGGCGGGCTACCACTTCCTCGGCGCGCGACCGTTCGACACGGTGTATATCCATGGCACGGTGCGCGACACGAAGCACCGCAAGATGTCGAAGTCGCTCGGCAACGGGATCGACCCGCTGGAGGTGGTGCGGCTGTTCGGCGCCGACGCCTTGCGGTACACGGTGATCGCCGGCGCGGCCGTCGGTGCGGACGTCATCCTGGATCCTGACGATCTCGAGGGGACCTTCGCGCCGGGGCGCAACTTCGCCAATAAGGTCTGGAATGCCGGGCGGCTGGCCATCGCGAATCTCGAAGGCGAGATCCTCCGGCCGGAGGACGTTCCGTCCGAACAGCTGCCGCTCGCGGATCGGTGGATCCTCTCGAGAGCACAGCGAGCCGCTCGCGCCACGACCGACGCCCTGGAACGTCATCGCGTGAGCGAAGCGGCGGACGCCGTGTACCACTTTATTTGGGACGACCTGGCCGACTGGTATCTCGAGCAAGTGAAGCCGCGGCTGTATGGTAAGGCGGAAGGCGGATCCATCGCGCGTGGCGTGCTGCTCCGCACGTTGGAAACCGCGTTAGCGCTGCTGCACCCGGTGATGCCCTTCGTCACCGAGGAGCTGTGGAGCCACCTGCCCGGCCCCCACGGCCTGTTGGCGAGCGCGGCATGGCCGACGCCGGACCGGCGCTGGGAAGATGATCGGGCGGAAGCGGCGTTCGGCGCCGTCCAGGAAGTCGTAAGTGCCATCCGGGCCATCCGCGCGGAATACCGTGTTCCACCGGGCCATGAGGTCGATGCGATGGTCAAGCCGGGCTCGCCCGATACCGCCCGAGCGCTGGCCGAAGAAGAGTCGACCGTGCTCCGTCTCGCGCGTCTCGGAACGCTCGCGCTCGATCACGAGCCGGCAGGGCCTGGAGCCTTCGCGGTGCTGAGCGATCGCACTGAGGTGTTCGTACCGCTGGGCGACGCCGTGGATCTGACGCAGGAGTGCGCCAGGCTCCTGGGCGAGATTCAGCGCCTCGACGCGCAGCTGACCGGCGTGGCGCGGAAGCTGGCCAACACGCAGTTCGTGGCGAAGGCCCCGGTGGAGGTCGTCGAGCGCGAACGGGCAAAGGAAGCGTCGTGGCGGGAGCAACGGGACGCGCTCACCGCAAAGTCGCGCGCGCTGGGCTGCTAGCCCTCGTCGCCGCGTGCGCGGTGATGAAGGAGCCGCCCGGCGGGCCGCCCGACTTTGACGCCCCGGTGCTGCTCGAGGTCACGCCCGATTCGGGCGCGATCGCCGACTCCCTCCGTGGTCCGATCGTCTTCCAGTTCGATGAAGTGATCTCGGAGGCCTCGGGCGGTGGGCTCGATCGACTGTTCCGCCTCTCGCCCCGCCCCGTACAGCTGAACGTGGGTTGGAAACGCACGCGTATCGAGGTCCGACCCGATGAAGGATGGCGATCGAACCGCGTGTACCAGGTCACGTTGCTGCCGGGCATCACGGATCTCAGCAACAACCGGCTGCAGGAAGGCCGCCACCTCGTGTTCACGACCGGTGGGCCCATCCCGCCGACGCACATCGCCGGCGAGGTCCTCGACTGGGAGAATGGCCGCGTCGGACAAGGGGCGGCGATCGAGGCCATCCTGCTCCCGGACTCACTCGTGTACGAGGGACGCGCCGATTCGGCCGGACACTACAGCCTGGAGGCCCTTCCGGTCGGCGACTACCTGCTCATCGGCATCATCGACGCCAACAACAACGGACGACGCGATCGGCGGGAGGCCTTCGATTCGAGCAGCGTGCGACTGGACAGCGTGATCGAGCGATCGTTGTGGGCGTTCGTGCAAGACACCATCGGACCGCAACTCCAGCGTGCCACCGCCGTCGACTCAGTCACCGTGCGCCTCCAGTTCAGTCAGAAGCTGGCGTTCGGCGACCCCACGGACGACGTCGTACAGGTATGGGTGCTGCCGGACACCCTGCCCGTGCCCGTGGACGCCGTGTGGGACGTGGTGGTGTACGATTCCGTGGCGGCCGTCGAGCGGGCGGCTGCCGACTCCGTCCGAGCCGCCGCCGACAGCACCGCCGCCGATACGGCCGTGGGGGGGGTGGAACCGTCCCCCACCCCGCCACCACCTCCCGCCGCGATCCGGGCCGCGGGCTCCGATACGACAGTCGCACAGCAGGACACCAGCGTCGCGCAACGTCTGCTCGCGGACCGCCCCAAGTTGCAGTCCGAGTGGGTCGTCCGGCTCCGTTCCCCTCTACCGCCGGGATCGCGCTACCTGATCCAGGCCAGCGCGCCGAACCTCAACGGGGTGGTCAACGAGTCCCGAACCGTGCTGGTGCTTGCTGGCACACCGGACGAGCAATGAGTGACGTGCGCAGGGGACTGCCGGCGGTGTCCAGACTCCTGGGCGCCGCCCGCGACCGGGGCTTGGACACGCGATGGTCCCGGGCCGACCTGGTGGAAGCGATCCGCGCGGTTGTCGGCACCGCCCGCACTGCCGGCGTCCCGCCTGACATGGACTGGGTCGGTGCCGTGGACGCATGGCTGCTCGCACGGAACCAGCGCTCGCTCCGACCCGTCATCAACGCCACGGGGGTGGTGCTCCACACCAATCTGGGCCGGGCGCCGTTGGCGGATGTTGCCCGGGACGCCGTCGCCCGAGCACTCGGCTATAGCACGCTCGAGCTGAATCCGGACACCGGCGAGCGGGGTCGACGACAGTCTCACGTGCAGCAGCTCCTCCAGGAGTTGACCGGCGGATCGGCCGCCCTGGTCGTGAACAATGCGGCGAGCGCGCTGCTGCTTGTGCTCAATGCGCTTGCGGACGGTGGCGAGACCATCGTGTCGCGGGGCGAGCTGGTGGAGATCGGCGGGGCGTTCCGGATCCCCGAGATCATGGCGAAAAGCGGCAGTGTGCTCATCGAGGTGGGCACGACGAACCGGACGCGGGCCACCGACTACCTCGCCGCCGTGAGCCCGCGCACTCGACTGCTGCTCAAAGTGCATCGTTCCAACTTCCAGCAGCGCGGATTCGTGTCGGAGACGTCGGTCGAGGAATTGCTCGCGTTGGGAGCGGAGCGCGGACTTCCGGTGGCTCACGATGTGGGGAGTGGTTTGCTCGTCAATCTCGAGCGGTTCGGGCTCACCGGCGAACCGCCCGTGACCCGGAGCGCCAAGGCCGGGGCCGTCGTGATCTTCTCGGGCGACAAGCTCCTTGGCGGCCCTCAAGCGGGCTTGGTCGTCGGGCCGACGGACATCGTGGAAAAGATCGCACGCAACCCGCTCGCACGCGCCCTCCGCCCCGACAAAATCACCTTCGCCGCCCTCGAAGCCACCCTGCGGCTCTACCGCGAACCGGAACTGGCCCTGCGGGACATCCCGGTGCTCCGCATGCTCACTGCCGATCCGGTCGCGCTGCGGCGTCGGGCGCGGCGCCTGGCGCGGCGCATCCCCGAGTCCCACGTCGAAGCGGGGGAATCCGTGGTCGGCGGCGGCGCGTTTCCGGACTGCGAGCTTCCGACCACGCTGGTCGTGATCGACGTCCCATCGGCCGAGCAGCTGCTGGCGGCGCTCAGACGGCATGATCCGCCGGTGATTGCGCGGGCGGTGGACGGCGGTGTCGCCCTCGACGTCCGGACGATCGCCGACGAGGAGTTCGGCGCGGTGGCCAGCGCCGTGGCGGGTGCGCGCCGGAGCGGGGAACCTGGGAACATTGGAACTCTCTGACGGTCCCGCAGTATTCTCGTTTGCCATTTGCGTCGCTCCCGGCGAGATTCCCCTCGCCGCGTGCGGCGGCCGTCCGAGTTCGAGCGCATTACGGAGGAGACATTGTCGATTACCCGCGTAGTACTCACGACAGCCATTGGCGTGAGCATCGCGCCCGCGGTGGCTGTCGGTCAGGAGGAAGTTCCGCCGGCGCCGGCCGCCCCGGTCGTCGAGGCCGTTGGCTTCGGAGAGGCCGTGAGCGGCATCCTGACCTACGCTGACCTGGTATTCCAGGACAGTTCGCGGTTCAAACCCTACATGTTCAACGGTGACCAGGGTCAGGAGATCACCCTGCACCTGACCTCGTCCGACTTCAACGCCATCGTGCTCCTCGCGGACTCGACGGAACAGCCGTTTCTATCGGATGAGAACAGCGGCGGGAGCTGCAACGCCTATCTGACCACGACCCTGCCGTACACGGGGCGATACATGATCTTCGTGAACGCCACCTTGCCTGGCGAGATCGGTCAGTATCGGTTGACGCTGCAACTGGGAAAACAGGCGGCGGAAGGCGATTCGCCGTGCCGTGGTTTTATCGAGCTGCAGGGCCGTCTCTGGACGGGGGACGCCGTCGAGTCGGAGCTCACCACGAACGACGGGGCGATCGGTGGCGCGTTCTTCGAGGCATGGCTCCTGCCGAACACCGACGGCGAGCCGATCACGGTGGACCTGATCTCGGACGCGTTCGACGCGGGCCTCATCCTGGTGCAGGGATTTGCGGAGGTGCTGGACGTGAACGACGACGGCGCGGGCGGGTGCAACGCACGGATTGCCCATCGGCCGACGTCGTCGCGGCCGCTGCGGGTGGTGGCGCGAGCCATGAGCCCCGGCGCGACGGGGAAGTACACCTTGCGTGTGAAACCCGGCCTGGAGCCGCTGGTCGACCAGCCTCCCTGCCAACGCGGCGGCGACGGGCCCTAGCGCCGGGCATGCGGGTCGCCGTCCTCGCCTCCGGCAGCGGCACGAACCTGCAGGCCCTCCTCGACGCCTGCGACGCGTCCGCACCGGCGGAAGTCGCGCTGGTGATCAGTGACAACCCTGCGGCTCGAGCCCTGGATCGGGCTCGGGCCGCGAACGTTCCGACGCACGTGCTGGACGACCATCGGGATGGAGTCGCGCTCACTGGGCTCCTCGCCGACTTCGGGATCGAATTGGTCGTGCTTGCCGGTTATCTGAAGCTGGTGCCGGCGACGACCGTCGACGCGTACGAGGGGCGAACGCTGAACATTCACCCCGCGCTGCTTCCGGCGTTTGGCGGCGCTGGGATGTACGGGCGGCGGGTTCATGAGGCCGTGCTGCGATCAGGCGCGACGGTGTCGGGATGCACGATCCACGCGGTCACCGCCGAGTACGACCGCGGACGCATCGTGGCGCAGTGGCCGGTGCCCGTGCTCAAGGACGACACCCCGGAGACCCTCGCGGCCCGCGTTCTGGCGGTGGAACATCAGTTACTCCCGGCGGCGGTCCTCGCGGCGGGGCGAGCCGGGAAAGTCGTCCGGCTTCCAATCGGGAGTACATTCTTCGAAGCAACCGGCGAGACGCCGGTTGTCGCGGCGGCTCTCGCCGCTGACGAGCGGTGAACGGTGGAGGTCACGAGTGCCTAGGGCGCTGATATCAGTATCCGACAAACGCGGTGTGGCCAAGTTCGCCCGGGAGCTGGTGCACCTCGGATGGGAAATCGTCTCCACGGGCGGCACTGCTCATGTGATCCGGCAGGCCGGCATCGAGGTCACGGCGATCGAGGCCGTGACGGGTTTTGGGGAGATTCTCGACGGGCGCGTGAAGACCCTGCATCCGGCCGTCCACGCGGGACTCCTGGCGCGACGCGACCTCCCGGCGCACATGCAGGAACTCGAGGCGCACGGGTTCGCGCCGATCGATCTCGTGGCGGTGAATCTGTATCCGTTCAAGGAAACCATTGGGCGGCCCAACGTAAAGTTCAGCGACGCGCTCGAGCAGATCGACATTGGTGGACCCTCCATGCTCCGGTCGGCCGCGAAGAACCATGCCAGCGTGTTGGTCGTGGTGGACCCGGCGGACTACGACCGCGTGCTCGCCGCCGTACGCGACAACGACGACTCGACCGGCCTGCGCCGTGAATTGGCCGCCAAGGTCTTCGCCCATACGGCTGCCTACGACACCGTCATCGCGCAGTACGTCGCGCGGGGCAGCGCCGCGTTGCCGCGCACCATGAGCTTCGTGCTCGAGCGCATGCAGACGTTGCGCTATGGCGAGAATCCGTTTCAGCGCGCCGCCCTGTACTCGACCGGCGAAGGACGGGGCATCGACGCGCTCTCACAACTTCACGGCAAGGAACTTTCGTTCAACAACCTGCTCGATATCGACGGGGCGACGTCGGCGATCGCGCCCTGGCCGGACCGGCCCGCGTGCGCCATCATCAAGCACACCACGCCCTGTGGGATCGCGCTCGGAAAAACGCCGGAGGAGGCATACCGCCGGGCGCTCAGCACGGATCCCACCTCGGCATTCGGCTCCGTCGTGGCTTTCAACACGATCATCGACGGCACGACCGCGGAAGCGATGGCGGACTTGTTCGTCGAGGTGGTCGTGGCTCCCCGGTTTCATGATGAGGCCCTGGAGGTCTTCAAGCGTAAGAAGAACCTCCGGGTGGTCGAGCTGCCGCTGGCCGACAGCCGACCCGCGCTGGACGTGAAACGCGTGCGGGGCGGCATGTTGGTTCAGGATCGGTTCGTGTTCGAGCAGGACGAGTCCGAGTGGAAGATCGCGACCAAGCGCGAGCCGACACCCGAGGAATGGTCCGACATCCGATTCGCCTGGGCCGCCGTGGCCGGCGTCAAGTCCAACGCCATTCTCCTCGCGCGGGCCGAGCGGGCGATCGGCATCGGCGCTGGGCAAATGAGCCGGGTCGACGCCACGTTCCTCGCCCTCCACAAGGCACGCGCCGCCGGTCACGACCCGGCCGGCTGCGTCCTTGCGTCCGATGCCTTCTTCCCGTTCCCGGACAGCATCGAGCAGGCGGCGGAGGCGGGCATCCGCGCGATCGTGCAGCCCGGCGGGTCCGTTCGCGATGACGAGGTGAAAGCCGCCGCCGATGCGCATGACATCACCATGGTCATGACGGGACGACGGCACTTCCGCCACTAAACGTGCCCACCGACCCCACAGCTTCCCCCGCACACCGCCCACCGTACGCGTGGGCCGGCGCGTTCACCACCGTCGTCCTCGCCCTCTACGTGGCGACGCTGGCCCCGACCACGCAGTTCTGGGATACCTCCGAGTACATGGCGGCCGCAAAGGTCCTGGGTATTCCACACCAGCCGGGCAACCCGCTGTTCGTGCTGCTCGCCAACGCGTGGGGACGACTGCCGCTCGGCGACTACGCGTATCGGATCAATTTGTTCTCGGCCGCCTGCAGCGCGCTGGCCAGCGGGCTGCTGTTCCTCGTCGCCGAGCGTCTGCTCCGCGCCGTGTTGCCGGCTCCCGACCACCTCCGACGGTGGGTCGCGGCGGCGGGCGTGTTCACGGGGGCGACCGCCTTCACCGTCTGGAATCAATCGGTCGTCAACGAGAAGGTGTACACCTTGAGCCTCCTGTCCATCGCGCTGGTGCTGTGGCTCGTGGTGCACTGGGCCGATCAACCGGAAGGGGAACGGCGCGACCACTGGCTCCTCGTCATCGTCTACCTCATCGCGTTGAGCACCACGAATCACTTGATGGGTGCGCTGGTCGCCCCGGCGGTCGCCGTGTACGTCCTCATGACCGACCCGCGCGTGCTGTTGCGGCCCCGCATGTGGATCGCCGCCTTCGTCGCGACCGCCGTCGGGCTGAGTCTGAACGGCGTGCTGCCGATCCGCGCCGCGCACTACCCGCCGATCAACGAGGGAGAGCCGGTCACGTGGGAAGCTCTGCGTGCAGTGCTGGCACGCGAGCAGTATCAAAAGGGGCCGCTGCTGCCGCGGCAGGCGGACATCCTGTGGCAATACGGCAACTACTTCCAGTATTTCGGATGGCAGTTCGCGCACGACTGGAGTACGGCCTTGCGGGCCGTGACCGGGTTCCTGTTCGGGGGACTCGGGCTCCTGGGCGGCGTGGCGCTGTTCAAGGGGGATCGCCGCGGCGGTTGGGCCACCGCAGCCCTCATGGTCACGGTCACGCTGCTGCTGGTCTTCTACCTCGACTTCAAGTACGGCTACTCGTTCGCGCCGAGCGCCGAGGTGCTGCGGGAAGTGCGCGAGCGCGACTACTTCTTCGTCGCGTCCTTCCAGCTCTGGAGCGTGTGGACGGCACTCGGCCTCGGGGTGCTGCTCCAGGGCGTACGCGCGTTCGTACGCGGCGCCGACGAATCCACGGGGCTCCGGGCCGGACTCGCGACCGTCCTCGTCCTGGCGCTCGTGCCGTTGGTCGGCAATCGCCAGACCGCGTCGCGGGCAGGTGAGTGGCTGGCGCGCGACAGCGCGTGGGACATCCTGCAGTCCGTCGAGCCCCACGGAATTCTCGTGACCGCCGGCGACAACGACACGTTCCCCCTGTGGTACATGCAGGAGGTCGAAGGCGTGCGGCGGGACGTCACGGTGGCAAACCTCTCGCTGGCGCGCACGCTCTGGCATCCGCGACAGATCAAGCGACGCGAGCCCGTCCCCTACACGGACAGCAGAGCCATCGCGCTGTACGACGACCGTGAGTGGCCCGCGCCGACGGACCCGCTCCTGCAGTTCAGTATCGAGGAACTGGATGCCATCCCGCAGTTGATTCAGGTTCCGCGCGATCGGAACGTGCTGCGCCTCGGAAACATCCGCGTGGCCCTCACGCAAGCCTATCTGGACCGGGCAGACGTGGTGATCGTGCAACTCCTGCGGGATAACCTCGGCAAGCGCCCGATCTACTTCTCACGCACGGTCGGCGCCTACGCCGACGAGCTGGGTCTTGCCCCCTACCTCCTGGGTCAGGGCCTCGTACGGAAGCTCGTGACGGACTCGCTCGGTCCCTCCGATAACGTGGTGGGCTTCCCGCTGCTGGGCTGGGTGGACGTCGAACGCACGGAGCGCCTGTTGTTCGAGGAGTATCACGTCGCACGCGTGGCACGCTCACGTCCGCGCGGCTGGCCGGACCCGCCCTCGAGCGGCATCCTCTCCCTCTACGGGTTGCTCTACCGGGCGTATGCCGATTACACGCTCGGCCGCGCTCCTGACTCGCTGCGGACGGCGCGAGCGGCCCAGGCCGCGCAGTGGGCCGATGCGATGTTCGTGCAGACGGGCCTGCTCGAACCGTAGCCCTAGGGCCACCGCACGCCCAGTCCCACGGTCACGGTCCGGCCGGGCGCGGGCTCCAGGTAGCGCCCACCAAACGCATTCACGACGACCGAGCCCACGTACCGTCGGTCCAAGACGTTGGCCACCATCACGTGCGGCTCGATCTCGACAGCACCGATACGCTCCCGGATCGCACCGCGGACATCCAGCGTGACCCAGCCGTCCACCGGCGCCGCATTCGCGTCATCAGCATACAGTCGGGACGTCCATGTGGCATCGAGAGCCACCCACGCGGCGCCGATCGCCTGGCGGGCGGTTCCGAACAGCCGATGCTGCGGGATGCCGGGCAGCAAATTGCCGGCGTACGAGGTTCCGTCAACCGTGAACTGCCTAAAGCGAAAGCTCGCGAACGTGTAGCTCACCACCACCGCCGGACCGGAGGCGGGCGTGACCCGCACGCTCGTTTCGAACCCGCGATGCAACGCGCTTCCCGCGTTGCGGTAAAACTGGCGCCCGGATCCGTCGGCGACCTCGAACGGAATCAGCTCCCCGCGGACCCTCGTATCGAAATAGGTCGCCTCGTATCCGATCCGGTCGCCGGCAAGACCTCCGCGCGCGCCGACCTCGACGCTCGTCGCGTGCTGCGGGTCCACGTCAGGGTTGAATCCGCCGCCCCCGCTCGGCCGGTTCACCAGCTCCGTCGTGGTCGGCGTTTCGAACCCGGTGCTCGCGCTCACGAACGGCGCGAGCCACCGCGCCAAGAACACCGTAATCCCACCGGCACCTGAGAAGGACGCCATCACCCGCGCACCCGATTGATCCCCATCGGCCAGCAAGCGGTCCGTGGCGGCGAACGTGATCCGATCGTAGCGCATGCCTCCGGTGACGCTGACCGCGTGATGCGGAGTGAGTGACAGTTGGAGAAACGGACCGATCTCATGAACGCGTTCGAGCTGCGAGAGGGTGGTCTCCGAGCCGTCCGGCGACAGATTGATCCGATCGTCGCGCTGCCACTGCGCGTCGACCCCGGCCGTCAGTGTCGGCACGGCGGGCAGCGCGAGGAGCGGCACCGAGATCGCCGTGCGCGTGCCCCAGGCCCACCGGCCTAGATCGATCACGGCGAACGGCAGGGGGTTGTCGAGGTCGCGCCGCACTCCGTACACTGAGGCCTCGTAGTTTGCCAGGCCCACGGCGCCGCGCACAACGATACCCGCGAGCGCTTGGGTGACTTCTTTCGCGGCGTTGGCAGCCACGTTGCGCGGGTCCGCCATCGCAGGCATCGAGTCGAACTGCGCCTGCGTGAGCGCCCCGGGGTTCTCGGCCAGCGGATCGCCGGTAATCCGCACGTGGGCGGTGACTTGCGCGCGGCCCAACGATTGGCGGAGCGCCACTGCTCCGTAGGACCGGCGCCTGGAGGCATGGTCGCGAAAGCCATCGGAGCGCGTGTACGCGGCGGTGACGCTTACTCCCCCGCCCCGCCACCTTGCCGCCCCGCGTGTCAGCCCCTTGAACGTCCCGAAGGCTCCCGCACCGAACTGCGCCGATACACGCTCACCGTCCACCCCCCCGACGCGGGATTCGACCGCGATGACACCACCCGACGCGTTGCCGTGCAGCATCGACGCCGTACCACGCAACACTTCGAGCCGCGCCACGTCCGCGGGATCGATGCTCGTCAACTGGCCCTGGCCGTCCGGAAGCGTCTGCGGTATTCCGTCGAGCAGAATGCGCACACCGCGCACGCCGAATGCCGACCGTGCCCCGAATCCACGCACGACGAGACGAATGTCCTGCGACGGGTTCTGCCGATTGACCGAGAACACTCCCGGGACGGTGAGCAGCAGCTCGTCGAAGTCGAGGGCGGGCCGCGCGGCCATCACAGCCCGGTCCACCACCGAGATGCTGAACGGTTGCCGCGGCAGCACGGCGCGTTGTCGCGTGACGGATACGTGTACCGGACTGAGCACGGCCCGGCGCAACGAGTCCCGCGGCAGCGAGTCCGGCGCTTGCGCGCGTGCCGCCGGGGCGGCGAGAACCGCCGCGAGCACCAGGCCCCGTAGCGCTCGCTTCATCGTCACCCGCGCGCATGCGCGATATGCCACCGAAAGCATCACGTATACCGTCAAGTTCCCATGCCACAAAGAGGTACCGGCACCGACCGTGGCTTGACGCGGGGGGCGCCATGCTCAGATTCGATTCCACCGAAAGTAGCCCAACCCGAGCTGGATGGGAGAGGCGGACTCCACCACCCAACATGCCGAGCCTACTCGAGCGCCTCCGCGACGACCTCAGACCCGACTACGAAGTCGAGCGGGAGTTGGGGCGCGGCGGGCAGGGGTCGGTGTTCCAAGCGCGGGACGTGAAGCTCGAACGTCCGGTCGCCATCAAGGTCCTGCGGCCCGAGCTCGCCACGGCCACCGCCGTCGAGCACTTCCTCACGGAGGCCCGCACCCTCGCGAATCTGGTGCATCCCAACGTCGTGCCCGTCCATGTCGTGGGCCAAGCAGCACAGCTCGGCCTCCCGTATTACGTGATGGATCTGATGCGGGGCGAGACGCTCCACGAGCGCCTCGACCGGGGGCCGCTGCGCAAACGGGAGTGCCTCAAGATCGGGCGCGACGTGCTGGCGGCGCTCGAAGCGGTGCACGCGATCGGCGTGGTTCACCGCGACGTCAAGCCGGCCAACATCTTCCTCGAATCCGGTCGCGCACTCCTGGGCGACTTTGGGATTGCCCGGTCGGCGCCCCGCGACGACACCGGCAAGATCCTGGGCACCCCGGGCTACATGCCGCCCGAGCAGGCCCAAGGACGAGCCAGCACGCCGCAGACCGACCTGTACGCACTGGCCATGGTGCTGTACCAGTGCTACACGGGGCGCCGGTGGGAGGCGACCCACCCAGGTGCCCCGCACAACTGGCATGGTGTTCCGTGGCTCCAACGCCGGATCCTCCGTCGCGCGCTCGCGTGGACACCGGAAGACCGCTGGACGGATGCGAGGATGTTCCGCCAGCGGCTGTGGAAGACCCGCGTCGCCACATACCGGCTCCGCACTGCGGCGATCGCCGCGGGCGGTGTCCTGGGCATGCTCTTCGTGTGGTGGGTCGCACGCACGCCGCCGACCCCCATGGCGGAACTCGCGGTTATGCCCTTCGCGTCGCCAGGCGCGGCCGATCCCCTGCTGGGAAGACACTTCGCCCGGTGGGTGGCCGACAACATCGAGCATCCCGGGGTCGTACCGGCGCGGATCGCGTTCCTCGCCTGGGACTCGGTGCCGCCCGGCCCCGGCAGGACGGCGGCCTTGTTGGAACGATTGCGCGCGCGCCGGCTCGTCACCGGCGCCATCGAGCAGCAAGGCAACTCCATGCGCGCACGCCTGACGCTCGTCACGGATGTTGATACGGTGGACCTGGGCGACGTCGTCGGCACGGTGGACGAGCGCGGCGCGCTCGCATGCAACGTGGCCCACGCCCTCGTGCGGGACCTCGGGCCGGCGTCGGAACGTGCGTTTCGCTGCAACGGCGGCTATGTCGGCAAGCGTGTGGAAGCCCTGGACGCCTTTCACGCCGGCGAGTATGCGGAAGAAGGAAACCGGTGGGCCGATGCGCTGGATCGCTACCACGAGGCGGTCGAACTCGACAGCACGTTCGCGCTGGCAGCGATCCGGCATTACGTCGCGTGGTCCTGGTTGCTCACGGGACGCCCGCATGACCTGAACCTGCGCGCGTTGCTCGCGCAGCCACACCACGGCCTCTTCACGCAGGACAGCCTCGTGCTCGACGCGATGGCGGCCGGGAGCGATGTGGAACGTCTCGTTCGGTACCGACGCGCGGTCGAGCGGTTTCCGCGTGACGGCCTGCTGGCGTATCTCTACGCGGATCTCGTGTTGCACCGCGGCCCGTTCCTCGGGATTCCCCTCAAGGAGGCTGAACGACTGTGGACCGTCGCGGCCGAACTGGACTCGACGTACTCCCCGGCGTGGCATCACCTCGCGTGGGTGCGGATCCTCCTGGGCGATGCGGTGGGGGCAACGGCCGCGCTGAACCAGCTGATGCGCTGGGTGGGTTGGCCGGAGCAAGTCGGTTTCCTACCGCAGATCTTCGAGTTCGCGCTGGTCGAACGGTTCGCGCCGGAGCAGGCGCCCGCCGCCCGCGCCCAGCTGCTCGGTGAACCACAGTTCATGCGCCGGGTCGCGCAGATGCTGCGCCTCGCTCCAACCGTCGGGTTGACACGCACGCAACTCGAGTTGGCGCAGGGATTCTCCCAGGAGTTGCGGCGTCCGACGAACGACTCGACGCGGATGCAACTGGCGACCTTCGTAGAAGCCGAGGCGCTCGCGCGTATCGCGGTCGGTCACGTTGCCCGAGGCTTCACGCTGGTGGATTCGGTTGCCGCCCTCGTCCCGAGCGTCGAGGCGCGGCTGCAGGCAGCCGGGTGGAGGCTGATCACCCCGAGTGTGAGGATGCCGGGCGTGTCGCTCGAGGCGCGCCAGATGGCAGCGCAGTCAATCCATGGCCTGGACCATCCGCGTGCTTGGTGGGCCCTCGGCGTCGACGCGGTGGAGCGCGGTGACACGGTGGCCGCATGGCGATGGATCGATCGGCTACAATCGACGCCGGGTGACACGATTGCGGAGCGGCTGGCTCTGCTCCTGAGCGCTCGGCGGGAGGCGGAGCGCGGGGCGTTCGACAGGGCGTTGGAGCTGAGCGCGCCACTGCTGCGATACGACTCGGCCGCGCACGGGGGCGACCCGTTCGCGCGCTCCGCACTGCACAGCTGGCGCGGGGACTGGCTCGAGCGAACGCGAGGACCCGAGGCCGCCGACTCGAGTCGCCTGTGGTATCTCCATTCCGATCACCTCGTCACGCCGATCGGGCCGGCCGTGCCCGAAGAGATCGATTGGGCCCTCGGCACCATCGGCGCATGGCACCGATTCCGAGCGCTCGCCGACGACGGGGACACATCGCGCCGCTGCGCGCTCGCGCGCTTCGTCTCAGATCGGTGGCGCGAACCCGACCCGGTGTTCGCGCCTTGGCGGGACGAAACGCGCGCGTTCCTCACGGAGCGGTGCCCGACATGATCAGCTGCCGCACGCTCGGACCGGTCGAGATTCTCGTGGACGGCGCGCCGGCGCCACCAGAGTTGCTCTGGCGCAAGAACCTGGCCCTCCTGATCTACCTGGCACGGTCGCCCAAGGCGCGGCGCAACCGCGATCACCTGATGGCGCTGCTGTGGGGCGACAAGCCCGAGTCATCGGCACGCCACTCGCTCCGCGAGGCGATCCGCGTCGTGCGCAAAGCCGTTGGCAACGCCGTGCTGAGCGCGGACGGCGACGTCGTGAAACTCGACCCGCGCGCCGTACGGCTCGATGTCGATGAGTTCCTCGAGCGCGCGGCAAACGCGGACTGGCCGCGGGCGGTCCAACTCTTCGCCGGCGACTTTCTCGAGGGCTTCGGCGTGCCCGACGCGAGCCCGTTCGAAGACTGGTTGCTCGCGGAACGCGCCCAGTGGAGAACTCGCGGCGTGGCCGCCCTCGTGCAGCACGCCGGGCAACTGTCGGAGCGCGGTCTCGTGGGTGAAGCGGTAATCGTGGCGACTCGAGCCCACGAACTCGAGCCCGGCTCGGACGCGACGGCGCGCTGCCTGCTGCGCAACCTCGCACTGGCCGGCGACCGCGGCGGCGCGCTGCGATGCTACGACAGGTTTCTCGCGCATCTGCAACGGCTCGGCGCGCAGCCCGAACAGGAGACGGAGGCGCTCGCCGACCGGGTCCGGCGCGAACGTCAATGGCACCTCTCGGGTGAGGTTCCGCAACATGCGGAGGACGGCGCCGAGTCGCGCCGCGCGCCGCTCATCGGACGCGAAGCCGTGCTATTGCAGCTGACCTCCGCGTGGCACGACGCGCGCGCGGGTGGGCGTGCCGCCATACTGCTCGTCACCGGCGACACCGGGTGCGGCACGACCCGGCTGCTCGAAGAACTGGAGACCCGGGCCCGGCTCGCCGGCACGGTCACCGCACGCATGCGCGCCGTCCCGGCCGACGCCGATCACCCGTACACCGGGCTGCTCACGCTGGCGCGTGGCGGTCTCCTCGAGGCGCCCGGGATCGGTGCGGCGCCGCCGGCCGCGTTGGCGGCGCTCGGACTTCGGCTCGTGGAATGGGCCGATCGGTTCCCGGTACGCAAAGCCGAGCCGCTCCCCCTGCCCAGCGCCCTTTACGAGGTGTTGCACGCGGCGCTGGAGGAGGGACCTATTCTGCTCGTGGTGGACGACGCCCAGTGGCTCGACGTCGAATCGGCACGGGCTCTCGAGGCGTTGCTGCGAGACGTCGGCAACCAGCCGTGCACACTGCTGGTCGGTGCGCGAGCCCACCCTCCCCATCCCGTGCTGGACGACCTTCGCTCGCGCATCGGACGGGAACTCCGCGGCGCGGTGGTCGACGTGCCGCCATTGGATCTGACGGCACTCTCCGCGCTCACCGAGTGGGCCGTCCCTGCCTTCGACGAGGACGCACGCGCCCGGCTGGCACGACGCCTCCTCGTCGACACGGCCGGACTGCCCCTGCTCGCGGTGGAGATCCTCCACGCCGTAGCCCTTGGTCTCGACCTCGGCACTATCGCGGGCGCGTGGCCGGACCCCCAGCGCACCCTCGACCAAACGCTGCCCGGCGATTTGCCTGACGCCGTGCGCGCGGCGATCCGCACGGGGTTCCGGCGCCTGTCGGCCAACGCGCAACGCCTGCTGTGCGCCACGGCCCTGGCGCCGCGACCAGCCGATGCCGCCCTGCTCCAGCGCGCAACCGGACTGGAGCCGGTGGAGCTCGAGCAAGCGCTGGACGAGGCGGAATGGCAACGATGGCTGCAGGTCGATCCCCGCGGCTATGACTTCGTTGCGCGTATCTTGGGTGACGTTATCGAGCAAGACATGCTGACTGCCGGGCAACGGCAGCGACTCCGTGCCGCGCTGGATGCGACGTCGTGACCGCGACGGGCACCGGCCGTCCGGCGATCGCGGCGAATGTGGCGGGAGGATGAGAACGTGATGATGTGGCTTCTGACCGTCCTCGTACTCGCCGACTCGGCGACGACCGCGCGCATCCCGGTTGCACCAGCCGAGTCTCTCGCCGTCACCATCCGCGGCGCGGGACCGGCCATCGTGTTTCTGCCGGGGCCGTTCGGTTCGGGGTTCGCGTTCCGCAACGTGACCGCCGCGCTGGCCGAACGCGGGTATCAGACGATCGTGGTGGAACCGCTGGGCGTCGGGCTGTCGTCTCGGCCAAAGGACGCTGACTACTCGCTCACCGCGCAGGCAGAGCGTGTGGGTCGGACCATGGACGCGCTGCAGGTGACCGGCGCGCTCGTCGTGGGCCACGCCGTGGGAGCCAGCATCGCGTATCGACTTGCCCTGGCCCGCCCGGAACACGTGCGGGCCATCCTCTCCATCGAAGGCGGTCCGACCGAATCGGCCACGACTCCCGGCTTCCGCACCGTGATGCGCTTCGCGCCCATGCTCAAGCTGCTCGGCGTCGATCTCCTGCGTCGCCGCCTCCGGAGGGGCCTCATGGCGGCGACCAGCGACACGACCTGGCTCACCGAGGACGTCGTGGACGGATACATCGCCGGCGCCGATCGGGATTTCGGCGCTACGGTGGACGCATACAAGGGGATGGCGAATTCCGAGGAACCCTACGTGCTTGCCGAGCGACTCCCGGAAATCGCTATCCCCGTGCTGGTGATCCTCGGCGCCGTACCGCACCGGAGCGCGCCGACCGCGCAGGAAATCAGTTTGCTGGGCACATCCCTCCCGCTCGTACGCATCGACACCGTCCCGAACGTGGCGCACTTTCCCCATGAAGAGCGCCCGGGCGTCTTGGTAGCGGCTCTCCTCCGCTTGGAGCAGATGAGCGTGCCTTGACGGTTGCTTGCCGCCGGCGCGACACCCTGGTCGGCGAGCGCGCAAGGAGGAGTGATGCAGACCGTCGTGACCGGGGGAGCGGGATTCATCGGCAGCCACCTGGTGGATGCGCTCGTGCGCCGCGGAGACCGGGTCGTCTGCGTCGAACGCCCCGGCGCGGTCGCACACTGGATTCCAACCGACCACGTGGACTTTCGCGCGACCGGAATCGCAGACCCCGCATTGCTGGTCGAGGTCTTCGGGGGCACCGACGTGATCTTCCACCTGGCCGGGTTGACATGCGCCCGCCGCCCGGAAGAGTTCGATCGGGTCAACGTCGAGGGTACGGCCAACGTGCTCAGGGCCGCCGCCATGCTGGATCCGGCACCCCACGTCGTATTCCTCTCGTCGCTCGCCGCCACCGGGCCGTGCCAGAACGGCGAGCGACTGAACCCGTCGTCGGTCCCATACCCGCTCTCGGCGTACGGACGCTCCAAACTCCAGGCCGAAGCCGTCACCCACGCGTTCGCCGACCGCGTCCCGATCACCGTCGTTCGGCTCCCCGCCGTCTACGGGCCGCGCGAGCGCGGCATTCTCGCGATGTTCCGCCTGATCAACCGCGGCATCGCCATCACGTTCGGCGGCTGGGATCGCGAGTTGAGTCTCATTTACGTCACGGATGTCGTGCAGGGCCTGCTGCGATGCACCGAGGTCCGGCGCACGGTCGGGCACACGTACATCCTGTCCCACCCGGAGCCCGTAACGTGGCGTGCGTTCGCGTGGGCCGTGGCGCACGCGCTGGGTCGCTCCCCGCTGCTCATCTCGATCCCCAAGATGGCCGGCGCGATCATCGGCACCCTGGTCGAGTGCGGCGCCGGCATCACGCGGCACGCAGCCATCGTCAATCGTGACAAGATCCGCGAGATGGCACAGGAACGCTGGGTCTGCGACCCCTCCGCGTCTGAGCGAGATCTGGGATTCGCGGCGGCCTACTCCGTCCCGCGCGGCGTGGCGGAAACCGCCGCGTGGTATCAGGAGGCCCGATGGCTCTGACGCCAGCGCGCACCGCGGACAGCATCACCGCCGGTTACAACGCCATTCTGGTGTTGGTGTGGTCGCGGCACCTGCATGCGGGTACCGTCGCCTGGACCGTCGCACTGGCCCACGCGGCCGGTACTACCCTGCCGTGGTTGCTCCGCCGCGTGCCCGCATCCGGCAGCAGGGGCATGCGTATCCTGGCAACCGTATACCCGATCGTGCTGGTCGCGGCGTTTTGGCCGGAACTGGATCTCCTGCGCGCCTTCGCCCCGCGGAACTACGACGCACTGGTCGCGGGCTGGGACCGCGCGCTGTTCGGTGCGCACTGGCACATCACGTGGCCGACCGCCGTGACAGCCCGCTGGATGACGGAGACGATCCATTTCTCCTACTTCCTGTACTATGGGGTGATCATCGTCCCCTTGTTGGCGCTGGTGCTGCAGCATCGTGACCGTGAGCTGCGCGAGGCGACGACCCAACTCGCCGTCGTCTTCTTCAGCTGCTACCTGGTGTTCATCTTTTTCCCCGTGGACGGGCCGCAACACTATCAAGCCGCCGGCCCCGTGATCGCACCGGAGGGTCTCTTCCCCACGCTCGTTGGGATGGTTCGTGAGAGCGGCGGATCGCTGGGCGCGAGCTTCCCAAGCTCGCACGTCGCGATCGCCGTGACCGCCGCGATCGTCGGGTGGCGCTACTTCCCGACGTGGGTCGGCGTTGTGCTGAGCCTCGAGGCCGCAGGGGTTTCGGTGGCCACCTTCTTCACGCAGAACCACTACGCGGTCGACGCGGTGGCGGGCGTGGCGTGGGCCGCCCTCGCGGCGGTCGCCGTGGCCTTGCCAAAAGGGCGCGCGGCACGATCGCACCCACGGACGCCGCGGCGGCCCATGCGCGCGCCGGTCTTGTGGAGGGCCCGATGACACCTGCGAGGGAGTCCACTTCAAGCACGGCGTGGAATGGTACGCTATCCTCCAAGGGACACGTCCCATTCACTGAGGACCGACCCTCCGTGCACGATCCCGTCCTCGTCACCGGCGCCTCGGGATTCATCGGCCGTCACCTCGTGCGCCAGCTGCTCGACGCCGGCCACTCGGTGCGGGTGCTCGTGCGGGATCATGAGCCGCTGCAGCCGGTCATCGACCGCGTCGACCTGGTCACCGGCGACCTGACGGAGCCGCACACGATCGAGCGGGCGGTGCGGGGTGCCCGATCGATTCTCCACCTGGCGGCCTGCGCCCGCGCGTGGGTCGTGGATCGGTCGGAGTACACCCGGGTCAACGTGGGGGCCGTGGACTCGTTGCTGCGCGCCGCGCGCCGGCACGACGTGGAACGGCTCGTCCACGTGTCGACGGTACTCACCTTGCCACCGTACCGGGAGGCCGCCGTGAATCACGGTGCCCAACGGCCGACGCCATACGAGCGAACCAAGCGGGAGGGCGAGGAACTCGTGCGGCGGTATGTGGAGGAGGGGCGTCACGCGGTGATCGTGCATCCCACGCGGGTCTACGGTCCTGGGCCGCTCACCGACGCGAACGCGGTGACGAAGTCCATCGTGTTGTATGCACGCGGCCGGCTGCGCGTGCGGCTCAACGATGGTGACGCCCAGGCGAACTACGTGCATGCCGAGGACGTAGCACGGGGGATCATGCTGGCAGGGCAGCGCGGGCAGGCGGGCGCGCGCTACGTGCTCGGAGGCGAGAATGCGACGTTCGCCGGGTTGCTCGCGCGGGTGGACGCCATCGCCGGTATTCATCGATGGGTCGTGCCCCTGCCACCGGCGCTGGCGGTGGGCGTGGGAGCCGCGGCCGAGTGGTGGGGACGCGTGACGGGGACGGCGCCCTTCACGGCCCGCTGGGTGCGCTCGCTACTCGAGGACCGTCGCGCCGCCGTCGCGTCGGCGATGCACGACCTCGGCTACGCCCCGCGTTCCTTGGACCAGGGTCTGCAGGAGACGATCGCATGGCTCAGAAGCCAGCGAATGCTCCCCGTGTAAGCCCGGACCACGCCGCCGCCGCGCTCATCGCGGTCGCCGCCGTGGTGCTGACCGTTTTCTATTATTACGCGCGGGTCGACACCGTTGGTGTCATAAGCTCCCGCGGGTGGTCCTCGATGACCGGCACCCCACGGTCCGTCGCAACCCATGCCGCGCTCGCCGTCCTGCTCCTCGCGGTCATCCCCGTGGCGGTGGCACGCCTGATCCTGCGGTGCAGTCTGGCGGATTTGGGCTTGGGACTGGGCGATTGGCGGCGGGGGGTGACGCTGCTCGCTGCTGGACTCCCGCTTGCCGTCCTCGCGGGCTGGATCGGGTCGCGCTCTCCTCTCATGCAAGCCGTCTATCCGCTGGCGACGTCCGCGCCCGGCGCCGGGTTCGTGCCCTATGCACTGCTCCTGTTCCTGTATTTCGGCGCCTGGGAAATCCTGTTTCGCGGCGTGCTGCTGTTCGGCCTGCGGCACTCCACCGGCGAGTGGACCGCCAACGCGTCGCAAACCGGCCTGTCGATGACCGCGCACTTTGGTCGTGCGATCAACGAAACAGCCATCGCGTTTCCCGCCGGCCTGTTATTTGGTTGGATCGATTTGCGGGTTGGATCGCTCTGGTACCTCGCGATCGTTCACTGGTGCGTCGGGGTCAGCATGGAGTGGTTCATCGGATGGTAGGCGGCCGCCCTTGCCGAACGCGCGGGCGGCGCCGGAGCGCGGCCTGTCGAGCGGCCAAGGAGCGCGCGATGCGCGTACGAGACGGACTAGCGGTGGTCGCGCTGGCGCTGGCGGGGCTGACGACGGGGGCGGGTTGGTTCTCCCCGCTCTCGGCGCAGACCGCGCGTATCGAGGGCGCGGTACGCGACGCCCTCTCGAACGCGGCGCTCGACGCCGTCCGCGTAGATGTGCTGCGAGACCGCGAGATGGTGGCACGCGTCGTCACCGACACCGCCGGTCACTTCGCGGTCGCCAACCTCGCGGCCGGGACGTATACCGTTGTGTTCGGGCGCATCGATTACCAGCGGCGCGTCATCGAGCAGGTCGCGGTGGGCGACGGCGAACTCATCGTGCTGCCCACCATTTCGTTGACGCCGCTCGCCCTGGAGCTCAATCCCGTGGTCGTCTCCGTATCGCGGACCACGCAAAAGGCGCTCGACGCGCCCTCCGCCGTCACCGTGGTCGATCGCCAGACGGTGGCGGAACGTCCGGCGCTGACGCCGGCGGATCACGTATTTGGGCAAGCCGGCGTCGACGTGGCCCAGACCGGTCTTACACAGCACGAGATCGTGTCGCGCGGATTCAGTAACGCGGCGTCGGGGCAGTTGCTGGTGCTGACCGACAACCGCTACGCCGCGGTCCCATCGCTTCGCATCAACCTCTACAACTTCATCCCGGCAACCAACGACGACGTCGAGCGCATCGAATTGGTGCGAGGCCCCGGTTCGGCGCTGTACGGCCCCAACGCCGCCCAGGGCGTGCTGCACGTGATCACCCGCTCACCGTTCGAATCGGAGGGGACTTCCCTCAGCATCGGCGGAGGCGAGCGGTCGTTGGTCACCGCCGCGGGACGCCACGCGTCCACGTTTGGGCAGCGCCTGGGCATCAAGGTGTCCGCGCAGTACCTGCGCGGAACGGATTGGGCTTACACCGATCTCGAGGAATCCGTCGCGCGCGATCCCACGGTGGAGCGCGCGAGTGGCGAGGTCCAGGTGCATTGGCGACCAGGGTTCGCCACGACGGTGCGCGTGAGTGCGGGTCTCAACCATGCGATCCGCAATGTGGATATCACCGCGATCGGTGCCGCGCAGGTGCGCGGCTGGCAATACCGGTTCGCCCAGGCCCAGGTGACCTCCGGGCGGCTGTTCGCCCAGGTCTTCATGAATCAGAGCGACGCGGGCAGCACCGTGCTGCTGCGCACCGGGCAACCGATCGTCGACGAGTCGCGCATGATCGTGGGGCAGATGCAGTACGCGATGACCTTCGGCCGCGTCAACGTCACGTCGGGAGTGGACCTTCAACGCACCGAGCCGCGCACCGGCGGGACCATCACAGGGCGCAACGAAGACGATGACATCGCCGACGAGGTCGGCGCGTACCTCCAGTCGGCGACCGCGCTCACGGAGCGCATCGACCTCGTCACCGCCGCCCGGATCGACTACCACAATCGCCTGCCCGATCCCGTGTTCTCACCTCGCGCGGCGATTGTGATCCGCCCGGCGACCGACCACACCGTGCGGCTCACCTACAATCGCGCGTTCGCCACCCCCTCGACGAATGACCTGTTCTTGGACCTCGTCGCCGGCTCGCTGCCGTTTGGGCTCCCGTTCGACCTCCGGGTGTACGGCGTGCCGGCGACCGGATTTCACTTCCGACGGGATTGCGATGGCGGGCTCTGCATGCGGTCGCCGTTCACCCCGGCGGCCCTGGGCGGACCCGAGACCTACATCGCGACCGATGCCACCTTGCTGTGGGACGGTCTGCTCGACTCCCTCGGCGCCAGCGGACTGCTCGCCGCCATTGGCGCGCAGGATCTCGTGAACGTGCCGGCGCCCACGTCCGCGCAGGTGAGCACCAACGTCCTGTTACTCGACGGTCTGACCGGCAACGCCACGCCGGTCACCGCGCTGGTCGATCTCCCACCGCTCAAGTCGGTCACCACGAACACGATCGAACTGGGCTACCGCGGCATCGTGTCCCGGCGTCTGCTCGTGGGCGTCGACGTGTGGCGGACGACCAAGAACAACTTCATCGGCCCACTGCGCGTGGAGACCCCCAATGCCTTCCTGGACTCGGCATCGCTGGCCACCTACCTGAGCGGATTCATTCCCGTCGACCAGGCCGCCGTGGTCGCCGGGTTCGCGGCCCGGCTCCCGGTTGGGACCATATCGCCGGTCGAGGCGCGCGATCCGTGGGATCTGATCATCACCAATCGCAACTTCGGTGACATCACCCTGTGGGGCGCCGAGATCGAGATCGGAGCCTTCATCACACGGACGCTATCGGCGCGAGCGACCTACTCGTGGACGAGCGACGACGTGTTTCCGAATCTCGACGGCATCACGGACATCGCGCTCAACGCACCGGCCAACAAGGGCTCGCTCTCGCTTGACTACCGCGACGACGACCGCGGGATTTCCGCGCAGCTCCGCGGGCGCTATGTGGCGGGGTTTCCCGTCAATTCGGGAGTGTACGTGGGAAGCGTCGCTGGCTACGCGCTCCTTGACGCGCAGGTCGGCTATACCCTTCCGTGGATGGGGGGCCTCACGCTCACCGTCGCGGCGCAGAACGTTCTCGATCATCGCCACGCGGAATTCGTCGGCGCCCCAAGGATCGGCCGGTTGATCACCGGCCGGGTGCGAGTCTCGTTCTAGTCGCGGTCCCGGCGGTCCCGACCCGCGCGGCGTGGCCCGTCGCGGCGGTCGGCGCCCGTCCGGCGATCGGGGGTATACGCCACGTCCTGCTGGCGGCGGTCGGAGCCCATTCGCCGGGGCCGCGAGCGGCGGTCGACCCCTCTACGGCGTTTGTCGTCGGGCATGCAGATGCCTCGGTGGTCGGAGTTGGAGTCACATAAGGTACGCGACCGGAGGGCCGGTTCAAGTGCGGGAACGGCGCCACACGCGCGGGCGGGGGTCCGCGGGTCGGCGCGACGCCGCCGCTGTGGCCGCCCTGCCGCACGTGGGGTATGTTCGATGCTTATGATCACCACCAACGGTCGGCGTGCGCTGCCGGCGATCTGCGTAGCCTTCGTCACCCTCCTGGCGGCGCCCGCATCGGCCCAATCGCGGGGGATCGTCGACGGGGTGATCACCGACCTGGAGTCCGGGACACCGATCGAGGGCGCGATCGTCACCGTGATCGCGCTGACCGGCGACACCGTGCACACGGACGTCACCGAGACCGACGGCCGGTTCCGGATCACCGGTCTGGCCATCGGACAGTACACGATCATGATCCGCGCCCTGGGCTATCAGCACCGTACCGTGGAGCACGTCGACGTCACCGGGTCGGTGACGCTCGGCCAGGTGCAACTCCTGCAAGCTGCACATCGGCTGAACGCCGTGGTGGTGACGGCATCCCGCGCCGCGGAATCCGTGCTCGACGCCCCCGCGTCCGTGCAGACCGTGTCCGCCGCGGACGTGCGCGCCCGCCCCACCACCAGCGTCGTGGGCCACTTGGGCGCGCTGGCCGGCGTCGACATCGTGACAATCGGGCTGACACAGTCGAGCGTCGTTGCGCGCGGGTTCAACGACGTATCGTCCGGCAGCCTGTTCGAAATGGTGGACTACCGCTGGGCCGCGGTCCCGTCGCTGCGGATCAACACGTACAATCTGCTAGCGGTGGTGGGCGACGACATCGAACGGATCGAGCTCGTGTTGGGCCCGGGCTCGGCGTTGTACGGCCCGAACGTGGATCGCGGCGTGATGCACATCCTGACGCGGTCGCCACTCGATCACCAGGGAACGAGCGCGACGATCACTGCCGGGCTGCGCGGATCGCAACAAGGCGAGCGCTCCCCCCTGGGGGGTCGCGATCTCTACCAGTTCTCGATGCGCCATGCCGGGATGCTGGGCGAGCGGGTGGGCTACAAGATCTCCGGGATCATCTTCCAAGGCGACGACTGGCGGTCGGTCGACGTGGCGGAGTTGGTCGCCCGGGATGTGGCAATCCAGGCAGGGGCGAGCCCCGACACGCTCCGCATCGGCGACCGCGACTTCTCCACCGGCCGCTACGCGGTCGACGGCCGCGTGGACGTGCGAACCGACCGCGACGGCGTGCTGTCGTTTTCGGGCGGCGTCGCCCATCTCAACAGCAGCATCGAGTTGACGCCCATCGGCGCCGCCCAGGGACGCAACTGGACGTACACGTACGGTCAGGCGCGCTACCGTCGAGGCGAATTCTTCGCGCAAGCCTACGTGAACCACAGCAACGCCGGCGAGTCGTTCCTGCTCCGCGACGGCGGTCGGATCGTCGACAAGTCCGTGCTGCTAGTCGGTCAGGCGCAGCACGGCGTGGCGGTCGGGGACCGCCTCCGGCTGCGCTACGGCGCCGACGTCATCCGGACGGTTCCCCGCACCGAGGGCACCATCTCCGGAGCGTTCGAGAACGATGACGATCTCCTGGAGATCGGCGGCTACGTCCAGACCGAGGTCGAGGTATTGCCCCGGATGTCCTTCATCACGGCCGGGCGTGTCGATCACCACAACCGGGTGGACGGGGTCGTGTTCTCACCACGGGCCGCGCTGGTCGTGAAGCCCAGCGCGTTCCACAGTTTCCGCCTGACGTACAATCGAGCGTTCAGCCAGCCGTCCGCGCAGAACCTGTTTCTCGATCTCCCGTCGAGTCCCACGCTCGGGCCGTTCGAGGCGTTCGGCGTCCGCGCGACCGGCGTACCGTATCGGACCGGCTTCCACTTCCGGCGCGACTGCGGCGGCTTGTGCATGTACTCCCCCTTTGCCGCCAACCCCGAGCAGCCCGAAGGCCTGGACGTCGCTCCCTACTGGCAGAATGCGGTGGATCAGCTCGACGCCGTGACGCGCCAGGTGTCGGGGACCGGGCTCGAACCCGGGGTCGAAGGGCTGTTGCGCGGGCTCGATCCCACTGGACAAGTGGGAACGGTCCTGCGCAAGCTCGACGTGTCGACGTCTGCGTTCGGCGCCGTGCTCGACCCGGCGACCGCGGTGCGGGACATCAATCCGCTGGTGCCGAGTGTCACCAACACGCTGGAGTTCGGATTCAAGGGATTCCTGCCACCGCGGCTGTATCTGTCGGTCGACGTGTACGCGACCCGCTATCAGGACTTTCTCGCGCCGCTGGCGATCGAGACGCCGAACGCGTTCCTCGACCCTTCGGATCTCGATGCGTTTCTCCGCCCGACGCTCGAGGCCAACGGGATGACGCCCTCGGAGGCCGGGCAACTCATCGGAACGCTCGCCACGATGCCGCTCGGCACGGTGACGCCGGCGGAGGTCACCGGGAACCCGACGGACCTGTATGTCACGGTCCGCAACTTCGGACGCGTGGACCTGTGGGGCGCGGACGTGGCGGCGGGGTGGCCCATCACCAACGACCTGCTGGTGTCGGCAACGTACTCATACGTCAGCCGGAATTACTTCCGCGATGTGGACGACATCGCCGATGTCGCGCTCAACGCGCCACGCCACAAGGGGTCGTTGTCGCTACGGTACCAGACGCCTCGTCGCGGCTTCGCCGCGGAAGCCCGCGGCCGATACATTAACGGTTTCGACGTGCGGTCGGGCGTGTTCGTCGGCACCATCGAGGCGTACACCCTGGTCGACCTCAACGTGAACTACTCCTTCCCATTCGTATCGGGTATGGACCTGACGGTGGCGGCCAGCAATCTGTTCGACAACCGCCACCGCGAGATCATCGGTGCGCCGGAGATCGGACGTACGGTCTATTTTTCCATCGGGCAGGTGTTCTAGCCGCCTGCCCTCCACGATTCGCGCCTGATTCCGCGCTGCGGGATCAAGCGCCGGGAAACGCTCATCCACCACCCACACCACTCGGCGATCATGCACGTGGGGATGATCATCGCGCAGCAGGATCTGGCGTTCGAGATCCCCGACTCGGCCGCCTCGGAGCTGGCCGCCGCCTATCTCCAGGGGGCCATCACGCTCGGCCTGGTGGCGCTGTTCCTGTTCCTCCATCGACGATATCGCAAACCCTATTTCGGGTGGTTCGCGCTGGCATGGGTCGTGTACGGGTTGCGCCTCGCCGCCATTATCTCTTTCCTCACCACCCAGCGAGCGATCTGGCTGTACTGGCACCAGGTTGCGACGGGGTGGACCGCCCTGGCCTTACTCTGGGCAGCGCTCGTGTTCTCGCAGCAGTTGCGCTGGCGGCGGCGCTACCTGACCGTTGTCCTGTTCCCACCGATCTGGTCATACGTCGCGATCTACCGCATGGACAACTTCCTTCTGGCCGCCGGGCCCGCGGTGTTGTTCCTGAGCGGCGCGACGCTGTGGACCGGATGGACGTTCCTGCGGCACCATCGACGCGTCGGGTCCGCCGCGGCCGTCGGCCTCGCCGGGGCGTTCCTGCTCTGGAGTCTGCACCATTTGGATTACCCGTTCCTGCGTGCCCGCGGGGTGTGGAACCCCTGGGGGTACTACCTCGACATCCTGTTCGTGTTGGCCGTGGGCGCGGGAGTGTTGCTCCTCGTGCTCGAAGAGGTGCAACGCGGGCTCGCGGCGCTCTCCTCGCTGTCGGGGGAATTGCAGCATCGCGCGCCGGAAGACGAACTGCTCGACGCGCTGCTCGCCACGACCATGACGCTCGCATCCGTGCGCGGCTGCGCGATCTATCTGGCGCCGGGTCGTGAGCCGGGAACCATCGTGCGCGGCGCGGGAACGTGCGCGGCGTGGGCGGGGCGGGCGCCGGCGGGGGCGGCAGCGAGTGCCATCGCGGAACTCGCCCAAGGGACGCTCGGCGGCCGCGTGGCAGTAGCCGGCAGACTGAGCGACCCAGCGGACGGCGGCGCCTTCGTGGCGGCGCTGCCCATCGTCACCGAGCAGGGACTGGGTGGGGCCCTGATCATGGTGAGTGACGCGCGCGATCCGTTCGCGGCGCTGGACGACGGATTCCTCGTCGCGCTCGGCCGGCAGGTTGGCGTCGCACTCGCCGGTGCGAGCCTCTACCGTCGACTGGAGGAGCGAACGGCGGAACTCGAGCGACTGGCCACACGGATGATCAACCTGCACGAGGCCGAGCGCCGGCATCTCCAGCGCGAACTCCACGACGAGACCGCCCAGGTCTTCTCCGCGGTACGCCTTCAGATCGGTCTACTCCGCGAGCGGGCCGCTCCCGAGCTGGCCCCGCGACTCGATCGCGTGCTCCGGCTGATCGACGTGGGGATCGGGAGTATCCGGAGTGTCACCGCGCGCTTGCGCCCCTCGGTGCTGGACGAGCTGGGGCTGCCCGCGGCGCTCCGCGCGCTCGTCGAGCACTTCGCGGAACGGTCAATGCTGCGGATTACGCTGCCACCTCTCGACGACCTGCCCCCTCTCGGTGGCACCGAGGAATTGGCGGTGTATCGTGCGGTGCAGGAGGCGCTGTCGAATGCCGCGCAGCATGCGGACGCCACTCGGGCCACGATCGCGCTGAGCATGGAGGAAGGCCTGCTGACGCTCACGGTGACGGACAATGGGTCGGGTTGGCCCCCGGACTGGTCGCCCGAGGCGGCTGGGCGCCGAGGACATTACGGGCTCGCCGGCATGCGGGAGCGCTTCCGCGCGCTGGGTGGCGACGTGCACGTCGGCGATGCCGCCGGGGGCGGCGCGGTGATCGTCGCCCGCTTCCCCTACGTACCCGAGAGCCCCACCGATGGCTGAGCCCATCCGCGTGCTCATCGTGGACGACCACGCGGTCGTGCGGGAAGGTCTCCGCGCGGTGCTCGACGGTCACAGCGATTTCACCGTAGTTGCCGAGGCGGACACGGGAGCCGCGGCGCTCACGTCGATCGGCGAGCATCAGCCCGACATCGCCGTGCTCGACGTGTCGCTCCCGGACCGATCCGGACTCGACATCGCGCAGGCGATCCGGCAGCGGTTTCCCGGCACGCGGGTGCTCATGCTGAGCGTCTACGACGATGCCGAGTACGTGCGGCGGGCCGTGCAGGTCGGTGCGGGGGGGTACCTGCGCAAGGACTCCTCACCGCAGGAACTCCGCGAGGCCATCCGCGCCGTGCATCGCGGGGCCAGCGTGTTCGGCGCACCGGTCGCTCAGCACCTGAGCACCGCGCTCGCGGACGGGCAGCCCCGCTCCGATCATGCGGCGGCGCTCGATCAACTCACGCCCCGCGAGCGAGAGGTGCTGCGACTCATTGCCACCGGGCTCACGAACAAGGAGGCCGGCGCGCGCTTGGGCATCAGTCCTCGTACGGTTGAAACCCATCGTGAAAACGTCTTAAGAAAACTCGGCGTGCGCTCGGTGGCCGAACTCACGAAACTCGCGATCAGGGCAGGAGTTATCCGCGGCTGACTCCGTAACATTCCGGAGTTCCCTTCCGTAGCGTTCCGCATACACAAAGCCGACGCAATCCGTCAGGTTGGTGCGCGGGCCGGATGGCTCGTGACCATCAACCAATCGCCAAGGATTCTGTGCTCATGTCTCGCGCATCGTTGACCATAGTCACGCTGGGTGTGCTCGTGGCAGGTTCCGCGCACGCCCAAGCCTCGCATGACGCGGCGGCCCCGGAAGACTCCGTCATCCGGTTGACCCCCGTCACCGTCACGGCCACGCGGTCCGCCACCAACGTGTTCCGCGTGCCTGCCCCCGTTTCCGTGCTCGACCGGCGCGCGATCACCGAGCGCATGCCCACGTCGATCAGCGACCTGTTCCGCGGGATGCCCGGCCTGGACGTGTCCGGTGTCGGCGCCAGTCAAGTGCGCCCGATCATTCGCGGCCAACGCGGTCAGCGCATTCTCCTTCTGTCCGATGGCCTGCGCCTCAACAACTCCCGCCGTCAGCAGGACTTCGGCGAGCTGCCGGCGCTCGTGGACGTCTCGGCGGTCGAACGCATCGAGGTGGTGCGGGGGCCCTCGTCGGTCCTCTACGGCAGCGACGCGATCGGTGGGGTCGTGAACGTGATCACCAAGCGGCCCGATGAGGATGGCATCCATGGTACGGCCGGCGTGCGGTACAACACGCTCGACGCAAGCCGCACCGGATTCGGTTCCGGGGTCAGCTCGGCGTTCGGCTCCGCCGCGGCGCGATTCGGGCGCCTGTCGATCATGGCGCGCGGGAATCGCCGCAATACCGCCAACTACGCGGCCCCAGCGGGGACGTTCGGCGACATCACGCTCGACGACGCCGTGAAGGTGCACGATTCCGGTGTCAAGGATTACTCGTTCGACGGTTACCTGGGATACCAGATCGCGCGCGGGCACGACGCGTTCGTGCGCTACGAGCAGTTCGGCGCGGACACGGCGGGCTTTGGCTACCTCGATCCGGAGCTGTTCGGACCTGATGAACCGCTGATCCGGATTCGCTACCCCCGGCAGCAGTATCGGCGCATGGTCGGCGGCTACAACTCGACCGCGCTCGGTCTGCCGGTGGCCGATCAACTCGATGTGACCGGATACTACCAGACAAACGTGCGGAATCTATCGTTCGACATCTTCATCCCGTTCGGCGGCGGCGCGGGCATGGCGATCGACCAGCGGAACTTCACCGAGATTCAGACCGTGGGTGGCCGGCTCGAAGCGAAGAAGTTCCTGGGAAGCGCTGCCGTCCTGACCTACGGAGTGGATTTCTTCCGTGATGTCACGGACAACACGGATACGAGCACCACGTCGTACGTCGGCATTCCGGTGCCGCCGAGCACCGTGGACATCCCGCAGGTGCCGAATGCCAGCTATCGCAGCATGGGGGCGTTTGCGCAGTCCGAGTTCGACCTCACGCCGTGGGCGACCGTGATCCTCGGGGCGCGCTACCAGGAAGTTCATGCCGCTACACGCACCACCCCGGGCATTGACGATGCGCTCGTGGCGTCGACCGACCGTACCCTGGTGGCGTCGGCCAACGCCGTCGTCACGCTCAGCGACAAGCTCAGCGCGGTCGCCTCCGCCGGCCGCGCCTTCCGCTCACCCAACCTCGTCGAGCGGTTCTTCAACGGCGCGACTCCCGAGGGATTCGGTTACCAGTCCGCCAACCCGGACCTGCAAGCCGAGACCAGTCTGAACGTGGACCTGGGACTGCGATACCGCGACCGCATACTGTACGTGGAAGGCTTCGTGTTCCAGAATACCATCTTCAACGGTATCCGGATCGACGCGACCGGCGACACGAAGTTCGGTCTGACGGAATATCACAACGTGAACGTCGATCGCCTGCGCGTGCGCGGGTTCGAACTACAGTGGGACGTCCGCTCGCCGACAGGTATCGCGGTGGGCAGCGGATTCACGCACCTCCGCAGCCGCAACGTGACGCTGGACCAGGACAACCCGATCGGCGACGGGTTCGCGAGTCAAATGACGGCGTTCGCGCGGTACGATCTGCCAAGCCGTCACGCATTCGTGCAGTACGATGTGCGTTACAACTTCGAGCGTGACGATCCGGAGATCATGCCGGGCACCCCGATCGGGGAGACGCTGCCCGCCTTCATGGTGCACGATATCCGGGCCGGTGTCGTCGCTTTCCGCTATGCCGGGCAGACCGGGCAGTTTCTGATCGCCGTCAACAATCTGACGAACGCACTGTACGCCGAGTTCGCCAATGCCTCGTTCTTCCGACCGGAACCGCGACGGAACATCGTCGTGAGCTACGTCCACTCGTTCTAGGCATGCGCGAGACCGTACACTTCATCCCGATCGTCACGACGGTGCTGGCCGTCGTGTTCGGGACCGCCGTCTTCCGGCGGTGGAACGCGCGCCGCTCCGGCGCCCACCTCCTGTGGTGGGCCGGCGGGATCGCCGCGTACGGCGCGGGGACGCTGACCGAAGCGTCGGTCACCCTGTTCGGGTGGAATCCTGTGTTGTTCAAAGCGTGGTACATCACGGGGGCGCTCCTCGGGGGCGCCCCCCTCGCGCAGGGCACCGTGTATCTGCTGCTCAAACGGAAGACGGCCAATCGCCTCACGGCCGTGGTGCTGCCGTTCATTCTCGTGGCCGCAACGGCGGTCGCACTCTCACCGATTCGCTATGAGCTGGTGGAGAGCCACCGCCTCACCGGATCCGTCATGGGCTGGCAGTGGGCTCGCGCGTTCAGTCCGTTCATCAACCTGTACGCCGCCATCTTCTTGATCGGTGGCGCGGCACTCTCGGCGTGGCGCTACGCCAAGCACACGGCCACGCGTCATCGCTTTGTCGGGAACAGCCTCATCGCGCTCGGCGCACTTTTGCCTGGGATCGGTGGGACCGCGACGCGATTCGGCTACACCGAAGTGCTGTACGTCACCGAGTTGCTCGGATTATCGCTCATTTGGCTGGGCTATTGGTCGATCGTGCGGGAAGGGGCTGGGGCGCGAGCGCGGGGGCACGATGGCGCGCTGGCGCCACAGGAGGTACGCACCTAGCACACTTCGCCCCCAATTCCCCGGCCCATCGACAATGACGGCAACGCGAACGCCGGGCGAGAGCTCGATGCTCAGGCGTCGCTGAACTCACCTCGAAGCGTCCGCCGCAAGAGCGCCACTGGTCGCACCCGCAGTGCCCCCGCAGTATCTTCCACCCCGCAACTCGACGCACGCATCACGTATCACGTATCACGTATCACGTATCACGCATCACGTATCACGCATCACGTATCACGCATCACGTATCACGTATCACGCATCACGAATCACGTTTCACGTTTCACGTTTCACGAATCACGAATCACGTCTCACGAATCACGTTTTCACGAATCTCGTTTCACGTTTCACGTTTCTCGTTTACCCGGAGCCCGCATGCGTTTCCTCGCGTTCGCAGCCCTCTGCCTCGTCCCCATCTCTCTCGTCGCTCAGGATCAGGACAAGCCTGAGAAGTGGGATATCACCCAGCCGTTCGGCCCGGCGGACACCGTGCGCTACGAGGTCACCGAGGGCACGTGGATGAACGTGGATGTGTCGCCGGACGGCCGGACGATCGTGTTCGATCTGCTGGGCGACGTCTATACGATGCCGATCGGCGGTGGCCGCGCGAGCCGGATCATGGGCGGCCTTGCGTTCGACATGCAGCCGCGCTTCAGCCCGGACGGCTCGAAGCTCGCGTTCATCTCGGATCGGGACGGGAACTTCAACCTGTGGTTGGCGGATCCGAACGGCGAGAACGCTACTCAGGTCTCGAAGGAGGACAGTCGCGAGGTGAACAGTCCCGCGTGGTCCCCTGACGGCGAGTACGTGTTCGTCCGCAAGCACTTCGTCGAGCAGCGATCGCTCGGTGCGGGTGAGGTGTGGATGTACCATCGCAGTGGCGGGTCGGGACTCCAGGTCACGCAGCGCAATGGCTGGCAGAAGGACCAGGGTGAGCCGGCGCTGTCGCCGGATGGGCGGTACCTGTACTACTCACGCGACGTGACGTCCGGACAGACCTTCCAGTACAACAAGGACCCGTACGCCGGGATCTATGCGATCCTGCGCCGTGATCTCAGCGACGGCGACGAGCGGACGGTCACCGGCGGGCCCGGTGGCGCCATCACACCGCGGCCATCGCCGGACGGAAAGACGCTCGCCTTCGTCCGGCGAGTGCGCTACAACACGGTGCTGTATCTCCGCGATCTGGAGACGGGCCGCGAGTGGCCCGTGTGGGACGGCCTGAGCCGCGACATGCAGGAGGCGTGGGCGATCCACGGGGTGTACGCGCAATACGCTTGGACGCCGGACGGTAGCGCCATCATCGTGTGGGGAAAGGGCAGGATCTGGCGCGTCGACGTCACCAGTGGGACGGCCAGCGAGATCCCCTTTACGGCACAGGTCGAGCAGACGGTCCATCATGTCGCGCGGTTCGCTCAGGACGTGCACCCCGGGCAGTTCCGCGTCCGAATGCTGCGCGACGTGGCGACGTCGCCCGACGGACGCATGGTGGCCTACAGTGCCATGGGCCATCTCTACGTGAAGCAAATGCCGAGTGGTGCGCCGCGCCGCGTCACTGCCGATGCGTGGCTCGAATTCGACCCCGCCTTCTCCGCCGATGGGCAGTGGCTGGTTTACACCACGTGGTCCGACAGCGCCAAGGGTCGCGTGCGCGTGGTGCGCACGACCGGCCGGAACGGCCGCGACGTGGTGACGCGTCCGGGACACTACACGGAGGCGTCGTTCTCCCCCACGGGTCAACAGATCGTGTACCGGAGCGTCGGCGGTGACGGCGCGCGCGGCCCCACCTTTGCCGAGCATCGTGGCGTGTTCGTGGTTCCCGTGGCGGGTGGAGAGCCTCGCCTGGTGACCGAGAACGGCAGCAATCCGATGTTCGACCACACCGGCGCACGGATCTATCTCTCGGCCGGGCGCAACGACAAGAACGCGCTCATCAGCGTCGACCTGAACGGCGGCGATGAGATCGTGCACGTGCAGTCGGACGACGCCACCCAAATCGTCCCGTCACCCGACGGGAAGTGGTTCGCGTTCACGGAGCGTTACCACGCGTACATTGCCGCCTTCCCGCGCACGGGGCGCGCGGTGGACTTCTCACCGAGCACCCGGTCCTATCCGGTCACGCGCGTCTCACGCGATGCCGGCGCCTACTTGCACTGGTCCGGTGACTCTCAGCGCTTGCACTGGACGATGGGGCCCGACTATTACACCCGCGACCTGACCGAATCGTTTACGTTCCTCCCGGGCGCCGCCGATTCGAGCGCCGCGCCGGAAGCGGAGGGCGTGGACATCGGGTTCAACACCCAGAGCGACGTCCCGACGGGGACGGTGGCATTCGTGGGCGCTCGGGTGATCACGATGGCCGAGTCCGCCGGGGCGTCTGGCGGCGTGATCGAGAGCGGCACCGTCGTGGTCGAACAGAACCGCATCGTTGCCGTGGGGCCGTCGTCGCAGGTGACGGTGCCGCCCGGCGCATTTCGGGTCGACGCCAGCGGGAAGACGATCATCCCCGGGATCATCGACGTGCATGCGCACGTTGGCAGCGAGTCCAACGGGATCCTGGCGGAGGCCAACCCGGCCTTCATGGCCAACGTGGCGTATGGCGTGACGACGTCCCACGATCCCTCCAACAGCACCGAGATGGTGTTCACCAATGCGGAGATGATCCGCGCCGGGATGAAGCTGGGCCCGCGCCTGTTCTCGACAGGGACGATCCTCTACGGCGCCGAGACGGACTTCAAGGCCGTCGTGAAGACCTACGAGGATGCCCTCATGCATCTGCGACGCCAGCAAGCCGCGGGCGCGTTCTCGGTGAAGAGCTACAATCAGCGGCGCCGCGACGCGCGACAGATGGTCATGAAGGCCGCCTACGAACTCGAGATGATGGTGGTGCCCGAAGGCGGCTCGCTGCTGTACAACAACCTGACGATGGTCTTGGACGGGCACACCGGCGTGGAGCATTCCCTGCCGGCCCCGGATGTCCACGCCGACGTGGCGCGGCTGTTCGGCGCCAGCGGGACCGGGTATACGCCGACGATGATCGTCGGATACGGCGGTCTCTCGGGTGAGTTCTACTGGTACGAGCGCACCGACGTGTGGGAGAAGGAGCATCTCCTCACATTCACGCCACGCCAGTTCGTCGACGCGCGTTCACGACGTCGCCTCAAGGCCGCGGGCGACGAGGACTTCAACCACATCCTCATCGGACGGGGCGCCAAGGCGATCCTCGACGCGGGCGGCCTGGTGCAACTCGGTGCGCACGGCCAGCTCGACGGGTTGGGGGCGCACTGGGAGCTATGGATGTTCGCGCAGGGCGGCATGACACCGATCGAGGCGTTGCGCGTGGCCACGCTGAACGGCGCCAAATACCTCGGGCTCGACGGGGACTTGGGCTCCCTGGAGGTCGGCAAGCTCGCGGACCTGGTCGTGCTCGACCGGAACCCGCTCACCGACATCACCAACACAGAGTACGTCAGCCAGGTCATGCTGAACGGTCGCTTGTACGATGCGAAGACGCTGAACGAGATCGGCAATCACCCGCGCGCGCGCCGCAAGCTGTATTGGGAGTGGTAGTGGTGCGCGGATCGCAGGGGGCGGAGCGCGGGTTCGACACGCGAGCAGCGGTGCGATCCCCAGCGCCCGGGTGGTTGGCTGGAGCATGTTTGATTGCCACGTTCTCAACCACGCCAGTGGTAGCGCAGCAGTTCGATTACGACGCGCTGGGTGACGAGGCGATCGCGTTGCTGCGAGACTACGTCCGGGTCAACACCGTCAACCCACCCGGGAACGAGTCGCGCGGGGTCGAGTTCTTCGCTCGGCTCCTCACGGCGGAGAACATCCACTTCGAGGTCGCGGAATCCGCGCCCGGGCGGGGGAATATCTGGGCACGGATCGAGGGCGGAGACGAGCCCGCGCTGATCCTGCTCCACCACATGGACGTCGTGCCGGCCGACGAAGCGCATTGGACGACCGATCCACTGGGTGCCGAGATCAGGGATGGATTCATGTATGGGCGCGGCACGCAGGACACCAAGACCCTCGGCATCGAACATTTTCTCACGTTCGTCGCGCTGCATCGCGCCGGCGTTCGCCTCAACCGCGACGTGATCTTCATGGCGACGGCCGATGAAGAGGCCGGCGGATTCTTCGGCGTCGGATGGCTCGTCGAACACCGCCCGCATCTGTTCGACGGAGTCGGGATGCTTCTCAACGAAGGTGGTGACGCCGTGCGGGAGGCGGGCGGGCCGGTCTTCGAGGTCGAGGTGACGCAGAAGGTGCCGTACTGGTTCGAGTTGACCGCGGTCGATCGGCCCGGGCATGGGTCTCGCCCCTACCCCACCTCCGCCGTCACACGACTCATCGCCGCCCTCGACCGGTTGCACGAACACACGTGGACCCCGCGCGTCGTCCCAGCGGTGGACACCTACTTCAAGGGCCTGGCTCCCCGGGCCGGCGACTACTGGGGACCGCGACTGGCCGACATGGCAGCGACGATCGAACACCCCGACGAGCTTGCGCGGCTGCAGGAAGAGCATCCGAGCCTCGCCGCGTTGACGCGCACCACGTGCTCGATCACGATGCTCGAGGGCAGCGACAAGATCAACGTCGTGCCTCCCCAAGCGTCGGCACAGCTCGATTGCCGCCTCCTGCCCGATCAAGACCCGACCGCGTTCCTCCGGGAGCTCACCGGGGCCCTGGGCGACGACGCCATCTCGATCCGGCGGATCTTGGGCTTCACGCCCGCCATCTCGACGACGGACACGGATCTGTTTCGCGCCATCCAACGCGCCATCCAGCGCCATTACCCGGGTGCGCCGGTCATTCCCGCCGTGTCCACGGGGTTCACCGATAGTCACTTCACCCGCGATCTCGGGATCGTGAGTTACGGGTTCAATCCCGCGATCGAACCCGCGGGAGACGGTGTCCGCACCCACGGCAACGACGAGCGTGTCCTGGTTGAGCAAGTGAAGCTGGGCACGCGGATCATGCTGGAGCTCGTAGCGGACGTCACCGGCGTCCGGCGCTAGCGCGAGGGTAGACCCGTGCATGTCGTGCGCCGCCCGCCTCACGCCCTCCCTCATTTCCGAGTTCCGCTGACGCTCCCGGGGGACTGATGGCGACCGGCCCGCGGGATCGCGCGACGGTGTATGCCGCCGGAGAGGTTCTCGCAGGGCGGAGCGGTCACAGTCGCCTCCGTCGTCTTCTCCCGTTCTTGGGCCCGGCATTCATCGCGAGCGTCGCCTACATGGACCCGGGGAACTTCGCCACGAACATCCAAGGCGGCGCGAAGTTCGGCTATCTGCTGCTTTGGGTCGTCGTGGCGAGCAACCTCATGGCGATGCTGGTTCAGGCGTTGGCGGCTAAGCTGGGAATCGCGACCGGGCACAACCTCGCGGAACTCTGCCGGGACCAGTTCCCTCGACCTGTCGTGTTGTCGATGTGGGTGTTGATGGAGCTGGTGGCGATGGCGACGGACCTCGCCGAGTTTGTCGGTGCCGCGGTGGGGCTCAATCTGCTCCTGGGTATTCCGCTTGGAATCGCGGGTTTGCTCACCGGCGTCGCTACCATGCTGATCCTCGGTCTTGAGCGCCACGGGTTTCGCCCCTTGGAAGCGGTGATCACCGCGCTCGTCGGCGTGATTGGCGTAAGCTATGTGATCGAAACGCTCCTGGACCGACCCGACTGGGGGGACGTGCTCCACCACGCCGTGACGCCGGGGTTTGCGGGCACCGAGAGTGTGTTGCTCGCCACCGGCATTCTGGGGGCCACGGTGATGCCCCACGTCATCTTTCTCCACTCGGCTCTCACGCAAGGGCGCATCGTGACGGCAATGCCGGACCGGCGGCGGCGGCTGTTCCGCTACGAGTTATTCGATGTGGCGATCGCCATGACGGCGGCCGGTCTGGTGAACGCCGCGATGCTGGTGATGGCAGCCGCGACGTTCCACCGCACGGGACTCACGGACATCGCCACGATCGAGGATGCCTATCGGACCCTGACGCCCCTGCTCGGGTCGGCGGCGGGAGGGATCTTCGCCGTCTCGCTCCTCGCCTCAGGCCTGTCGTCGGCCTCGGTCGGGACGCTGTCGGGCCAAGTCATCATGCAGGGCTTTCTCCGACGCCGGATCCCCATCTGGATCCGGCGGCTCGTGACGATGGCGCCTTCGCTCGTCGTCATCGCCATCGGCCTGGATCCGACCAGGACGCTGGTGCTGAGCCAGGTCGTGCTGAGTTTCGGCCTCCCGTTCGCCGTGGTTCCGCTGGTGATCTTCACCGCTCGTCGCGATATCATGGGCGATCTGGTCAACCACCGGGTGACGACGGTCGCCGCGGCGGCGGTCGCCGGCGTCATCATCGCCTTGAATCTGTACCTGCTGTTCACCACCTTCTTCGGGTAGGCGTCGCATGTTTTCGCCCCTCCTGGTTCCCCTCGACGGCTCGCACCAGGCCGAGGCGGTGTTGCCGCTGGCTGCGGCGCTGGCGCGCAGACTCGGTGCTTCCGTCTCCCTGTTGCACGTGATCGAGCGGGACGCGCCGCCCGCGGTGCACGGTGAGCCCCATCTCACCACGTCCGACGCAGCCGAGGCCTATCTGGCCGCGTTGGCCGCCCGGTTCTTCGACTATGCGGACTCGGTGCAGCGGCACGTCCACACCACGGCGGAAGCGAACGTTGCCCGGAGCATCGTCGCGCACGCGGAGGAGTGGCGCAGCGAGCTCATCGTGCTGTGCACTCACGGCCGGGGCCATCTCCGCCACCGGCTGTTCGGCACCGTGGCGCAGCGGGTGCTGGACCTCGGAACCATGCCGGTGCTACTGCTGCACCCGCACGCTGCCGCGCCGGGCACGTTCGAGTGCCGTCGCTTCCTCGTCCCGCTCGATGCCCAGCCCGAACATGCCGCCGCGTTGCCCATCGCCGCCGAGCTCGCCCGGGAATGCGGCGCGGCGCTGCAACTGCTCGCGGTGGTGCCGACCCTCGAAACCCTGTCGGGCACCGAGGCCCGCAAGGGCTATCTGTTGCCGTCAACCACCGCCGCGTTATTGGATCTCGAGGAAGAGGACCTCGACAGCTACGTCCGGCGCCTCGGCGCCGAGGTCGCGGCCACGGGAATCGAGGTTTCCGTGGACCTGTCGCGGGGGGATCCGGGAACCGCGATTGTGGAAGCGGCAACCAGACACCACGTGGACCTGATCGTCATGGCGACACACACCAAAGGCGGGCTCGACGCGTTCTGGGCCGGCAGCGTCGCTCCGAAGGTCGCGAAACGCGCCTGGACGCCGATGCTGCTCGTGCCGCTGGCGCGAGGCTAGGGGGGTACGTGGTAGTGATCGGCTCCGGACACGTCATCGGGCCGAACATCGTGTTCACGATCGCGAGATGCCGCACAGTCTCGGCACCTCGACCGCCCTGCTTGCCCGCCGTTCGACCTGCTCGCACCTTACCTCCATGGATGGGCAGACCACACCGGATTTCATCGCGTTGCAGGAGGCACTCGCTGGCCGGTACTCGCTCGAGCGCGAGCTCGGTCGGGGCGGCATGGGCGTGGTCTATCTGGCACACGAGGTCGCGCTCGACCGCTTCGTGGCACTCAAGCTTCTCCCACCGGCCATGGCGCGGGAGTCCGCGCTCCGCGAGCGCTTTCTTCGCGAAGCGCGGACGGCGGCGAAGCTATCCCATCCCAACATCGTGCCGATCCACGCGGTGGACGAGGCAGGCGAGTTTGTCTTCTTCGCCATGTCCTACGTCGAGGGCGACACCCTCGGTCAACGCATCCGTCAGCGCGGGCCGCTCACGCGAGGGGACGCCGTGCGATTGTTGCGCGAGGTAGCGTGGGCGCTCGCCTACGCCCATCTCCACGGAGTCGTACACCGTGACGTGAAGCCGGACAACATCCTGATCGAGCGCGAGGGCGGCCGAGCCCTGGTCACGGATTTCGGCATCGCCCATTTGCACGACGGCGCCCCCATGACCGGTGTGGGAGAGATCATCGGCACGGCGGAGTTCATGAGCCCCGAGCAGGCGGGCGGGGAGCCCGTGGACGCGCGCAGTGACATCTACTCCCTGGGTGCGGTCGGATTCTACACGCTGACCGGCACGCTTCCGTTCGATGGCGACTCCCTCCAAGCGATCTTGGCCAAGCACCTCACCCAACCCGCACCGCCGCTCCGCTCCGTCGCTCCGGAAGTCCCGCTGAGCCTGGCGCAAGCGATCGACCGGTGTCTCCTGAAAGACCCTGACACACGGTATGCCAACGGGGACGAACTGGCGTCCGCGCTGGGCTCCGCCGAAACGCGGCACGACATGCCCGTCCCGCTGCGCCTTTTCGCCCACCAAAGTCGCGAGCGACTGCCGGGAGCGGTGGCCGCCGTCGCGATCGGCGCGACGTTCGCGACGGTGAGCGTGTTCAACTGGCTCGGCGACCCCGGCGGCCTGGCAATCACGCAGCTCCTGACCGGCCTCGGGATGGGGGCGGCCCCGGGGCTCTTTGCCCTCGGTATCGCCCGGCGGGCGGCACGGGCGGGCTACACCCACGAGGACGCAATCGGTGCGCTCGCGGATGAGCATGCGCGGACGCGTGAGGAAGGGGCATTCGAAGTGGGCAGGCAGGCTGGTTTCTTCGAAAAGGTTGCACGTGGATTAGCTATCGCCTCGCTCGCGACGTTGGCCGGAGGTACCGCCGCGGCCATGCTCGGCGCGCCAGCCGGTTCATGGATGGTCGGTTTGGGACTGCCGGCTGCCCTAATCTCCGGCGTCATCGCCGGCCACCGCCACGACCGCCGGCACGATACGTCGGGCAAGCGGCGGCTCAAGCTGTGGAAGAGCTTCCTCGGCCGGGGCGTCTTCCATCTGGCTAGACTCACGACGCGCAGGCGGTTGCCTGGAGCCGCACCAACCTATCAGCGGACCGAACTCGCCATCGGCATGGCTGCCGATCGACTGTTTGCCGAGCTCCCGAGAGCGTTACGCAAGACCGTGCGTGACCTCCCCACGATCGTCGCTCGCCTGGAGACCGATGCGCGAGCGATGCGTGCCCGCGTCCAGCAGCTGGATCAGCTGCTCGACGACATCGGCGGCGCGAAGGCCAATCACGGTACCGCAACGTCCCTGCCCACGCTCACGACGCAACGCGACGCGCTGGCGGCCGATCTCACCGAGGCCAGAAACATGGCGCAGACGCGGTTGCAGGACGCCGTCACAGCGCTCGAGACGGTCCGCCTGGACCTATTGCGCATGCATGCCGGAGCCACGTCCGCGGCGAGTGTCACCGCCAATCTCTCCAGGGCGCGCGAACTCTCCGACGACATCGCGCGACTGCTCGAGGGGCAGGAGGAGGTGGAGCGGGCGCTGAGACGGGAGGACGAGTGAGCTGACAAGGGAGAGGTGAGGTCAAGCGTGCAGCGGGCAGCGGGCAGCGTGCGCCCGACAGAGTATCTTCAGACCTCCGCAAATTCAGCAGGGCGCCATGAACGACGCTGCTCCGATCGAAGTGCACCACAACATCGAGGCGTCGCGCTTCGAGGTGCTACAAGATGGCCAGTTGGCCGAACTG
>Ga0214471_10000033_pt1 | contig 142344 bp, 143 predicted proteins | sample RVTome_5_FD_207665 | JGI IMG/M metagenome (GOLD analysis project Ga0214471, IMG submission 207665) | Soil microbial communities from uranium-contaminated site in the Upper Colorado River Basin, Wyoming, United States - RVT142D155 | ecosystem: Environmental > Terrestrial > Soil > Contaminated... | reverse complement strand
CAGCTTCGAGGCGACGGCCAAGCGCGTCGCGGGCACCGGCCAGGTCGGGGCCTCCTTGAGCGGGCTCTCGGGCACCGCGACCCCGATGACGGCAAGCGGCTCCTACGTGCCGCTTCAAAAGGCCATGACCCTACTGCCCAGCCCCGGCCAGCAACTGGACACCAAGGCCGCCCTGACCGGCACCGGCACGACGGGGCGCTTTTCCTCCTCGCGCATCCGCCAAGCCCTGACGCTGATCGACCAGTTGCCGCCGGCGATCGTTTCCGCCTTCACCGCCAGCCAGACCCACATCTCGCCCGGCGTCTCGATCGGGGTGCAGGACTCGGTGCGCTTCACCGCGACGCTGGCCGACTTCTCATCGATCGACTGGGACGTCGAGGTCCGAAGCGCCTCGGGATCGCTCGTGCGCGCCGGCTCGGGCTCTGGCACGGCCCTCGACTGGACCTGGGACGGGAAGAACAGCTCGGGCACCGTCGTGGCAAACGGCACCTACACCGCGCGCCTGATTGCGACCGACGGGGCGGGCAACGTCAACGACACCGCGACCAGGACGGTGATCGTGGACACGCTCGCGCCGGTCATCTCCGGCTTCGCCTCCGACGTGTCGCGCGTTGGCCCGAACTCCACGCCCAGCGTCGCGACCTTCAGCGCGGGCCTCAGCGAGCAGGTGTCCTGGAGCGTCCGGGTCGCCAAGGGAACATGGTCCAAGACTTTCGCGGGCTCGGGTACCTCGGTCTCGGCCGTGTGGAACGCGCCCTTCTACAACAACGGCGACGGCTCCTACACCGCAACCCTTGACGCGAGCGACCTCGCCGGGAACGCCGCGAGCGCCGCGGTGGGCGTGGTCTACGACGCGACCGGACCGGTCGTCGGCAACTTCGTGCGGTCGAATCCCTACATCAGCCCGAACGGTGACGGCGTGAAGGACTCAACGACCATCTCTGCGACCTTGACCGACGACTGGACGCCGATCTCCTGGACGCTCCAGATCAAACAGGGCTCGACCGTGATTCGCAGCGCCTCCGGCGGCGGCAACGTGTCATACACGTGGGACGGCACCGACACATCCGGCGCGGTCGTTCCCGACGGCTACTACACCGCGCACCTGACGGCCACCGACGCCGGCAACAACGTTCGCGTGCCCTCGACTTTGAGCCTGACGGTCGACACCGTCGAGCCGACGCTCTCCTCTCCTCGACCGGCGGACGAGGCAAACACGCTGTGGCGAACCTTCGTGTTGGACGTGGCAGTCGCCGACGATCGCTCGAGTGTGGACATGACGTCTGGTTCGCTGACGCTGGACGGTCAGGTCGCCCCCACTACCTACCTGGGCGGCAAGATTTCGACGCCGCTCGCGAACCTGGACGTCGATCGCGCGTATGCGGTCACCGCCGCCATCGACGACAAGGCCGGCAACACAGGGACGCTGGACTGGACGTTCCGGGTCATCAGCGTCGAACGCTCGCCCATCGAGGCGACGATCGGCGATCACACCGAGCCGGTGCCCGCCGCGCTGTCCTGCCCGGCGACGTGCTCGATCGTTTTCGACGATGTCGGGGTCGATCTCAGCCGCGAGGGCCTGCTCGTCCGCTCCTCCGAGCACGGCGGGTTCACTGTGCCCTTCACCCGCTCTGTCCCTCTGAGCGGCGCGGAGGTGCTCTGGCAGGACAACCTCGGCGGCACGTTCACGACGCCCGTCACGCTAGTCTCGGTCTCCACCGAGTTCGAGGCGATCCTTGACAACTGGATCCACCAGCCGATCCAGTATGCGAGCGTCCCCATGTCGGTCCCCTACGGCGACGTGAGCGTCGAGGTCCCGCTGCAGGCCAAGCGCGAATCGACGGCGATCCTTCGTATGCCGACGGTTTCCGCCGCGCCGCCGTGCGTCGACTCGGCGACGGTCGCGAACCCGGCAACGTGCCAGGGCCCGTCGTCGGCCTACGTCGATCCGATCGGGCCCTATCAGGAGTATCTGGACCTGCCGCGCTTCACCGAAGACCCGCCCTACCCGTCCTTCGCCGAGGAGCTGGCGGAGGAGAACGCCGTGCGCACGGGGGAGTGGGTCGTCGCATTCGACGATCCCGAAGAAGAGTGGGAGAACTACGACCCGCCCCGCGTCATCGACGACGTCGCCGACTACGAAGAGGGCAGGATACACGTGAAGGTTGCCGAGGGCTACGACATGGCTGACGTTGCCGCGGACCACGCCGCGTACGCCCTGGACTATTGGTACAGTTCCAGCCCGCCCTTTGACGAAAGTGAGCAAGAACTCGGGATCGACCGCTGGTACTACGTCGAGGTGCCGGTCGGCGAGGAGCATGAGGCCGTAGCCGATCTTGCCGTCGATGGCCGGACAGAGCGTATCGAGCTAGCGGGCGTTGGAGGTTCGACCGCATACAAGACGCCCAACGACTCGCAATGGGATGAGCAGTGGAACATGAAGGGCAAGTATGGCATCCGAGCGGCGCATGCATGGGCAGTCGCCGACTATGTCCTGAACGGCTCGTCGCCCCTCGATGGAATGTTTGGCTCACGGGCTGTGAACCTCGGGGTCATCGATACGGGGATCAATGGCACGATTCCGGACCTCAACGGGAAAGTGCTGCCAGGTTACGACCTCACCGTGGACCAACCCACGGCGGCAAATGCCGATTCGCGCTGCTACAGACCTAACTCGGGAAACCCGCCCCAGCGCGATGAGCACGGAACCTGGGTTGCTGGCATCAATGCGCTGGCGGACAATAATCTGCGGCTCGCCGGTGCTAGTTGGAACGGAGGCCTGTTCCCAGTCGTTCATACTGATACCTCTATATGCGCTACGAACCACATCTACTCAATGGACCATTGGTTTCGTACGGCGCGGAGCCAGGGAGCCTCCGTCGCGACCATTTCGTACGGGAACTCCGTTCCCGACAAGTCGTGCGAGGGTATTAGGGAACTGTGGCTTGACGGCGTCACTGTCGTGAGCGCGGCGCCCAATCCCGATGCTCCCTATCGGATCTATCCGGGTGACTGTCCCCTTACGATCGCTGTTGCCGCCCACGGCAAGACTGGGAACAGCAGCTTCTCTGGGGTCGGTGCCTCCGTACCAACGTTTGTAGATGTCTCGGCACCAGGGGTAAAGATTCCAGTTTGGGGATCAGGTGGATTCTACGACAATCTGGCAGGCACCTCACTCGCGACCCCCCACGTTTCAGGGCTCGCGCAGATCATGCGCTCGATGGGTTTCCCGCGCTCTCCTACTTACAACGCTTTGCGCTTCAATGGCGACCGCGACACGGCCGTATGCGGCGGCTCGGACTGTGGCATCTTCAACGCCTGGCGTGCCATCCGGTCGAGTCCTCGCAACGGAGAGTTCGAAGCCTGGGATTCCTCCTTCCATGAACCCAAGAAGTGGGCGATCGGTGGGGATTGCGTGGACTCCGGGCGCAACTACTCCTCGACTACTCAGTTCACTCCCGGGACACACGGGGCGCGGTCTCTCCGTCTGTGGTGCACCGAGGCGGGCAAGGAGGTCCGGGCTTCGACCTTCCGGGAGATCACCCCGGGCTGGACTCACGAGTTCTACGCGCGGGGGATGCTCACCGACGATACGATCGACCACTCCCAGGTGAAGGTGGACATCTGCTGGTACGGGCCCCGTTGGTCCGACGGAAGCCGGGGGCCGACGTACGAGTGCGCGCTAGCGATCCCGACAATCAGCTCGGCGACGACGCCTGCGGGCAACATCGCGACTGGCGAGTGGGTGCAGATCAGCTTCGACGCCTACGCGCCAGCCTACGCCGTCGAGGCGAAGATCTCGCTGCGCGTAATCGGGGACACGAACAGCGGTAAGGCGCTCTTCGACGACGTGGGGTTCTACGCGCGCAACCCCGGGTTCCCGTTGGGTCTGTCCTTGATCCCCCCGCAGCACACCTGAGAGCCGACCATGACTACGCTACGAGTCCGGCAGGGTAGCGCCCGACGAGCGCTGCTAGGCTTGTCGCTGATGCATCGACTGGTTGTGTATGTTGCGTATGTTGCCCTGGCGTTGACAGCCTGCACCGCGTTGCCGTGGACTGGGTCACGATCTTCCTACGTTCGCCCGAGTGAAGGCGTGATTGGAGTTCACCGTACTGGGGGCAGCAATGCCAGTGCCGTTTCGCTCATGCTCGAAGCCGGTGAGGCAAGTGGTTGCGGAGACTATCCGCTTGAGGTCTCCGTTACGCGCGGATCCGCTTGGAGCCTGAAGATCGAGGGGTTCGAAGGCCCCGCGTTGAGGGCTGGGACCTGCATGGCGATCGTAAAGGGTGTCGCTTCCTATCCCTTGCCCCGGCCCGCAGCCGGCACCCAGAAGACTATCCCGATCGATGTGGAGATCGATGGCGAAGTCAGCACCTTCGAACTTCATCTGACGCACTGGACGGCAATCCTGACGAAGTCGTCGGGCTCGAAGATGCAGCTCGACATTGACGAGTCCTGGGATCACTCCCGCGCGATCATTCTGCCACCCGACGTGGCGGTGCTGAGCGCCGAGCCTCTGAATCGCCGAACTCCCTTCCCGGGCGCGATCGAAGCCCTGCGGGCTGAGGCCGCGCGGCGCGGGTGGGCAAGCCCGGTGGAGGTCTACGGCTTTCCCCAGGACGAGTGGTTCGACGCGCTGCTCGTCGTCATCCGAGACGGCACGCGCATCCCGAAGCGAGGACACGTCTATCTTTCAGGAACGCGGAACCCCGAGATCTACCTCGGCGTCGAGGTCCCTGAGCGGTCGGAGACCCAACCACGATGACGGCCAGAGCGCCATCACGTGCGCATCTGATCCGGCGACCCCCTGACGAAGTTCGACGCCCATTCCTTTGCGTTTACTGACTGCGTGCCTTGCCCTGGCGCTGACGGCGTGCTCGGCGCTCCCGTGGGCCCAATCCCGCTCGACCTACGTTCGCCCGACGACAGGCGTCATCGCAATCGAGCGGGTCGAGAGCGGAACAGACCTGGGCTTCTCACTCGTCGTTTATGCGGGGTATGGCGGCTGCACTCCGCCGCCGCTTGACGTCGATTTTAGTCCTGGCATCCGGTGGTCACTCGATATCAAGGGATTCAAGTTGCAGAGGGACGAGGGACCAACGTGCGGGGCGGAGTACCTAGTGAAAGCGAGGTTCGAAATACCCCACCCCGCACCCGGCACCGACAAGATCATTCCCATCGACGTGGAGATCGACGGCGAGATCAACACATTCGAGCTTCGACTGACCCACTGGACGGCGATCCTTACCAAGTCGTCGGGGTTCAAGATGGAGCTTGACGTCAGTGATTCCCAAGACCGTTCCCGCGCGATCATTCTGCCACCCGACGTGGCGGTGCTGAGCGCCGAGCCTCTGAATCGCCGAACTCCCTTCCCAGGTGCGATCGAAGCCCTGCGGGCCGAGGCCGCGCGGCGCGGTTGGGCAAGCCCGGTCGAGGTCCACGGCTTCCCCGAGGACGAGTGGTTCGACGCGCTGCTCGTGGTGATCCGAGACGGCACGCGCATCCCGAAGCAAGGGCAGGTCCACCTGCAGGGAACGCAGAACCCGAAGATCTACCTTGGCGTCGAGGTCCCCGTGCGATCCGAGGCGGAGCCTCGCTGAAGCGCAAGTACGAGTCCGAGGGATCGTTTGCGCAAGCGGTGAAGACTGCTTGCAAGAATTCCTTTTTCACGCTCTTGTCGGCAGGAATGCTCTGACCTGCGGCGTTGTCTGACGACCAGGGGTTTTATCACTCTTGCGCTGTCTTGTTCGCGTGGTATCTTTCGCGTGCCCCGAGCGGCCGGAACGGCCGAGTCAGGGAACCGACTGGGGTTCTGGCGGGCGGGCTGGCCGTAAGGAGCCCAACCGAGTGGGGGTGCACTATCGGGCCGGTGGGGATGATCAACTCGCTGGTTCGGTGGGTAAACTACCAGTAGGGTAAGCGACCCAAAGCCGAATGTCTGTTGGGGTTACCACGAGGAAACCAAGACGGCTGTACGGAGGTCGCTCGGGGCACTTAGAGCCCGTGGAGTTCGAAGGCAGGTGAGTGTCGCCGCCGCAAGGTGGCAGTGCTCCCGGCCCCGAGGACACCGCGGGCTCTAATGTTTGTCTCAACCTTGCGTGCCGCGGACCGGCGGCACATAGGATTCCGGCGTGCTTCGCGCCGCCGTCCTGGGACTCGCGCACCGCAAGGCGATCCGTTCGATCGCGACCAGCGGGATCGGACGTCGCGTCGCGCTCCGCTTCGTCGCGGGCGAGACGCTGGACGACGCGGTCAAGGTGATCCGCAAGCTCGACGCAGCCGGCGCGAGCGCTTCGATCGACTATCTCGGCGAGAACGTGGTCGACCTCGACCTCGCCGCCAATGCCGCGCGCGTCTACGAACGGGCGCTCGACCGGATCCGGGCCGAGAACCTGCCGGCGAGCGTGAGCCTGAAGCTGACCCAGATGGGGCTGGACCTCGACCCGGCCGTCGCCTACGCCCACGCCGAAGCCATCGCCGGCCGGGCGCGGGCCGCGGGCACCTCGGTGACGCTGGACATGGAAGACCATTCCTACACCGAGCGCACGCTCGAGATGTGCGTGCGACTGAGCGCCGCGCACCCGGGGCACGTCGGCGTGGCGCTCCAGGCGTGTCTGAAGCGGTCGGCCGTAGACCTGGACCGGCTGATCTCCGCGGGCGTTCACGTCCGGCTCTGCAAGGGGGCCTACCGGGAGCCCCGCTCGCTCGCCTATCAGCGCCGGGGATCGGTCGCCGCCGCGTTCGCCCGCCTGGCCGAGCGCCTGCTCGGGTCGGGGTCCTACGCGATGATCGCCACGCACGACGAGGATCTGATCGCGCGCGCGATCGCGGAGGCGCGGCGGCGGGGGCTCGCCCGCGACCGGTTCGAGTTTCAGATGCTCTACGGCGTCCGGCGCGAGCTGCAGCAGCGGCTCGTCGCGCAAGGGTATCGCCTGCGTGTGTACGTTCCGTTCGGCGACCAGTGGTACCCGTACCTGACGCGCCGGATTGCGGAACGCCCGGCAAACGTGCGATTCTTCGCGGAGGCCCTCATCCGCAAATGAGGGCGGAACCGTGCGGCTGGGGGAAACTGGCACACGATTAGGCATTACGTGCTATCGAGCGTCGATCGCCCCGCGTCGAGTCCAAGAGTGAAGACACTCGAGGAGGGGTGCCGTTGGGGTCCCGAGTCCTCGCGCTCGCCAAGAACCCCGTCGCTGTCACCGCCGCAATACTGCTCGTGCTTTCGCTCGCCGTCGTGCCGGCCGGCGAGCATCCCCGACTTCCCGCCCTCGTCGATCGCGACCTCCTGGGCGCGCGCGGCTTCGTCGATCTGATCGTCCGGACGGACGGCGACCTCGACCGCGCGGCGCGCGCGGTTCGAGCCTCCGGCGGCTCGGTCCTCGACGAGCTTCCCATCGTCGACGGGTTTGCGGCGCGCGTTCCCGCATCGGCGCTTCGCGCGCTCGCAGCGGAGCGCGCGATCGCCGTGCTGACGCCCGACCGGCCCGTTCACCTGCTCGACCACGACGCGGACGCGGGTCACGACGAGTCGGTCTACGTGCAGGCGATCGACGCCGACGCCGCGCACGCGGCCGGTGTGAACGGCGCCGGGGTGACGGTGGCGCTCGTCGACACCGGCGTCGCGGACGTGCCGGACCTCGCCGGCCGCGTGAAGCCCGTGCAGGACGCCCTCACGGGGCGGTGGTCGCCGTGCGTGAACCTGTCCGGCGAAGCGGGCTGCGACGACTCCTACGGCCACGGGACGTTCATCGCCGGCATCATCGCGGGCGACGGGACCGCTTCGGGCGGGACCCGAACGGGTGTCGCGCCCGCAGCGAGCCTGGTGTCTATCAAGATCGCGGGCCGCGACGGCGCGGCCGACGTGAGCAACGTTCTATCCGCCATCCAGTGGGTGGTGTCGTTCAAGGATCGCTACGGCATCGGCGTGCTGAACCTGTCCCTGGGCACGAACGGAACGCAGTCCTACCAGACCGACCCGCTCAACTACGCCGTGCAGAAGGCGTGGGAGGCGGGAATCGTCGTGGTGGTCTCGGCGAGCAACGCCGGGCCCGACCCGATGACCATCGCCAAGCCGGGCGACGACCCGTGGGTGATCACGGCGGGCGCGATCGACGACCTGGGTACGCCCGGCGTCGCCGACGACGCGCTGCCGGAGTTCTCGGCGCGCGGACCCACGGCCGCCGACGGCATGACGAAGCCGGACCTCGTCGCACCCGGCGCGAACGTCGTGTCGCTGGACGCGCCCGGCTCGAACGTTGCCGAGCACTTCCCGAACGTGATCGACGGCGCCTACCGCAAGGGCAGCGGAACGTCGGCGTCGGCCGCGGTCGTGTCGGGCGCCGCGGCGCTCATGCTGCAAACCGATCCGGCGACGACCCCCGACCGGGTCAAGCACGCGATGCGGGCGACTGCGTCGCCGGCGGCGTCCGCCGACCCGAACGCGACCGGCGCCGGCGCCCTGAACGTGATGGCGGCGCTGGACGCGCCGCCGGGCGAGGCAAATGCCGGTCTCGGACGGTCGAACGGGCTCGGTTTCATTCACACGAGCCGGGGCACGGTCCGGGTGAAGACCGGCCAGGGGCTGTTCGGAACGGTGATCAGCGCGAGCCTGACGACCCAGTTGCTGATCTGGGACGGGCTCGGGTACGTCGTCCTGCCGTGGAACGAGACGACCTGGTACGCATCGCCCTTCCACGGCGCTCGCTGGTACGGCGCCCGCTGGTACGGGAGCACGTGGAGCGGGGCGAGATGGTACGGCGCGCGATGGTACGGGGAGCCGGACGGCGCACGGTGGTACGGCGCCGGACTGGAGGGCGCCCGATGGTACGGCGCGTGGAAGTGACGAAGGTGCGGACGCGATGAGCGCCGGTCGCGACCGGCGTGCGCTGCCGCGCCGCGCCTACGGCCTCGTCCGCGGGAGCATCGTCGCCCCGGTCCCGCTCTACACGGCGGGCCTGCTGCTGGCCGGAGCAGCGTTGTCGATCGTCGTCTCCCTTCGCGTCGATTGGACGCGGACCGTCGCGTGGGGTGCGCTGCCGTTCGTCGGCGCGCTCTTGATCGTCGCCGCCATGCTGCTCGTCCGGTTCCAATACCGGAGCCAGGTCATGGCGATCGACCTGTTCGAAACGGTGCTCGCCGCGGCATTGTTCGTGTTCCCGGCGCACGCCGTCGTCTTGACGGTCGCGGCGGCGCTGACGTTCGTCGAGCTTCGCCACCACAACGCCCTCAACAAGCTCGTGTTCAACGTCGCGCAATGGTCGGCGGCGGCCGCGGCGGGCGCGCTCGTCCTCGGCGCGCTGCGCGCGGGCTCGGAGCCCGACGCCCGCAACCTCGGCGCGCTGATGGCCGCGATGAGCGCGGTGGCCCTCGTGAACGTGTTCGCGTTCTCGTTCGTCGTCAAGCTGGCCGAGCGCAAGCCGATGCGGGCGGTGACGAGGCGGCTCGCCCCGGCGATCCTGCTCGGCTGGATCGTGAACACCGCCTTCGGCATCGCGTTCGTGGTCGCGCTGGACTGGAACCTCGCCGCGCTGCTGATCTTCGCGGTCCTGCTCGGCCTGCTGCACGGCGTGCACCGTTCCTACGCCGCGGTGATGGCCGACCGGGCGCGGATCGGCGGCATGCATCGCGCGACGCGAGCGCTCGTACAGGGCCGCAGCACCGCCGACGCGCTGATGGCCTTCGTCGAGGGCGTCCGCTCGTGCTTCGAGGCATCGCGCGCGTTGCTCGCGATCGACCGGGACGACGGACGCCTGGTGATCGACTCGGGCGGTTCGGCGGGAGTCGACCCCGTGGCCGCGGTGCTCCTGTCGTCGCCGAACGAGCGCCGTCACGGCGATCAGGCGGATCCGACCCTGCGCCTCGCGCTCGGAGAGGCCGGCTTGCGCGAGGCGCTCGCCGTGCCGGTGATCGTCGGAAGCCGCGCCGGGGTCCTCGCGGTCTTCGATCGCAGCGGCGCGCGCGGCTTCGAGGACGACGAGCTGGCCGTCCTGGAGGCGCTCGCCGGGGAGGCGGCCGTCGCGCTCGAGCGTGCGGCCCTGCACGACCAGGTCGAGCACGAGCGGCGAAAGCTGCGCGAGATCATCGAGCACACCTCGGACGGGATCTTCACCGTCACGCCCGGCGGCGCCGTGGCGTCCTGGAACACCGCGATGGAACGGCTGACGGGCATCCCCGCGCTGGAAGTGATCGACCGCCCGCTGGCCCTCGACGTGCGGGACCGGCGGGGCAAGCGCGTGGCGATCGCCGACTGGACGCGTGCCCAGCTCCCGGTCGAGTTGATCCTCCCGCGCGGCGAGGGCGACCGGCGGTCCCTCGCGTGCGGCTACACGAGGCTGACCGACCGCGCGGGCGAGCCCCGCCTGCTGATCGTCGTCGCGCGCGACCTGACCGCGGAGGTCGAGGTGAGCCGGGTGCGGTCCGAGCTGACCGAGTCCGTCGCCAACATCTCGCACGAGCTGCGCTCGCCGCTCGGGCCGATCATCGGATGGGCGGAGACGCTGGCGCGCATCGGTGACCGCCTGCCGCCCGACGAGCACGCCGAGGGCATCCGCTCGATCCTGCGGCACTCGCGCCGGTTGGACCGGTTGATGGGCGACCTGCTCGAGGCGGCCAAGCTCGAGCGCGGCATGGAGCCGCGCGAGATGGTCGAGGTCGACGCGACCGAGGTCGCACGACAGATCGTGGACGGGCTGCGGCTCGTCGAAGCGGATCGAACGATTACGGTGACCGCGGACGCCGACTGCGTCGTGCGCGGCGACGAGGCGTGGCTCGACCGCATCCTCGCCAACCTGCTGTCGAACGCGATCAAGTACTCGCCGACCGGCCAGCCCGTCGACGTCGTGATTCGCCGCACGGCTCGAGCCGTGGAGGTGATGATCTCCGACCGTGGAGCGGGCATCCCCGAAGAAGATCGCGAGCGCGTGTTCGGCCGGTACGAGCGCCTCTTCGACGAACTGACGCGCACCTCCGGCGGGACCGGCCTCGGGCTGTACCTGTCGAGGCGGCTCGCGCGCGCGATGGGAGGTTCGCTCGTCGTGCGGGATCGCGAAGGCGGAGGCTCGACGTTCGTCCTGACGATGCCGCCGGCGGGCGGCGCCGTCCGTCCGGATGAGACGGCGACGACGCACAACGCCACGACGCACAACGCCACGACGCACACCGCGACGCCACACGACGGCGGTCGCTGACGCGACCGCTTGACGCGGCCCTTCGCGTCGGAGACCCTTCCTCCCGGGAGGGGTCGGATGCCATTTTGCGGAAGTTGCGGGAACGAGCTGTCCGCCTACGCCGTCACGTGTCCGCAGTGTGGTCACCCCGGACCGGCGGCGGCGAGCGAGCGGTCGGTCGGTCAGTACGCCGGCTGGTGGCAGCGCGTCGCCGCGTATCTCATCGACGGCCTCGTCCTGGCGCCGGCCGGGCTCGCGATCGGGCTTCTCGCCGGCCCGCCCTTCGAACCCGTCTACGACGCGCGCGGCGACCTGGTCGACTTCGACGTCGACCCCGTGCAGGTGCGCCGGTTCGTCTACGGGCTGCTGCTCGTCGCCGTCGTGCAAGGCCTCTACAAGGTGTTGCTGGAAGGCGGGCAGCGCGGACAGACCGTGGGAAAGATGGTGCTGCGGATCGCGGTCGTCGACCTGCGCGACCGCGCGAGCATCGGTCACGGGCGCGCGTTCGTGCGGTTCCTCGTCGGGTGGATCCTGTGGTGGCTGTTCTACCTGCCCGGGATCCTCGACGTGTTGTTCCCGTTGTGGGACGGCCGGCGGCAAGCGATCCACGACAAGGCCGCGCGCAGCGTCGTCGTGACGGTGTGACCCGCGCTCAGGGCAGGAACGTCAGCGGATCGTAGACGTAGCGCGTGTCGCGGATCTCGAAGTGCAGGTGCGGTCCGGTCGAGCGGCCCGTCGACCCGCAGACGCCGATCTGCGACTGCGTCGTCACGGTGGCACCCGCCGCGACGGAGATCGCGCTGAGGTGCGCGTAGAGCGTCGCGTAGCCGTTCGCGTGCTGGACGAGCACCACGTTGCCGTACCACCGCGCCTTGCCCGCGCCCAGGACCAGGCCGGCGACCGACGCGCGAATCGGGTCGCCGATGTCGCAGGCGATGTCGGTGCCGTGGTGGAACTCGTGCTTGCCCCGAGGTCCGAACGGCGAGGTGATGACCCGCGAAGCGACCGGCCACGTGAAGCCCAGCTTGCCGCGCTCGGCGTGGATGATCTCGTCGAGCGAGGCGTCGGCGGCCGGGGGCTTGCGCTGGTACAGCGACGGGGCGCTCGGCGTGGTGTAGGGGAGCAGCGCGGCCGGCGGTCCCGCGTCGTCGGGAACGAACGAGGTGTCGACGCGTGGACCGGTCGAGTAGGCGTCGGCGGGGTCGATGGTGCGCGCGGTAATCAGCGCGCCCTGCGCGGCCAGCAGCACGCTGAGGGTGATCGCGCAGATCGAGCCCAGCCGCCGCGGCGTCGTTCGGGTGCCCACGCGCTCAACTTCGACGCCGAGCGTGTCCGGTCCTCCCCGTCAGTGAGCCCGTGCGAGCGGGAATTCGACGACTTGCTGGAACGTCGGCCTGTTCTGCCAGTGCATGGCGCGCTGTCCGAGCACCCCAACCGCGGAGAATTGGATGTCTTCGGCCGCTTTCTGGCCGAATGCCCAGTTCTCGTTGTTCCCCTTCGTCTCGGATGCCGTTTGCATCCCTTCTGCCAGCGCGGCGTAGAACGCGTCGCGGCACTCGCTCGCGGTCCCGCAGTAGTTCACGTTGTACGCGCCGCGTACCGCGAGGCCGAGCGAGGTGCGCAGGGCCTTGGACGCGTGGCCGTACCAGCCGCCCCAATACGCGCTCCCGCCGGGGTTCGCGCCTTCGTTGTGGCTCTGGGGCACGACCTCGAACGCGGCGCCCAGCTCGTCGCCGAAGATCGCTCGCATCAGGGGCGACCACATCGCGTCCATCAGCAGGGCCGCGTCCGCGTCGTCGTAGGCGCCGTCCCCGTCGAGGTCGGCCCGGTGCGCCCCGCGGCCGATCCAATCCGCGAGCAAGTCGTAGCCGGCGGCCAGGCCGGGGTCGCTCGGTCTGCCGATCGCCTCCAAGACGCGCGGGGTGAGCACCTCGACGCGCAGGTCTTGCGTCGCCGCGACCGCCATCGCCTCCACCAGCTCCGGCACGCTCACGAGCCCGTCGCGCCGCATCGCGCGCAGCACGCCGTCGGTCAGCAATTGCTTTCGCTGGATCGAGCCGTAGGAGTAGTTGTCGTCCGAGGCGCGGAAGGCGGGCGCCTGCTTGTTGTTCCAGTTGGTGATGAAGCCCTCGGGCGGGTTGTTGGACTGCGGGTGCTCGTCGAAGGCGAGCAGCCCCGCGTAGTCCCACTCGGGCTCGCCCCAGAAGGGCATCTCCGGATCGACGCCCGGTTGAAGGCGCGGGTAGAGCCCGGTCGTGATGAAGCCGACGCCGTCCCGCGCGATCACGTGCCAGTTGAACGAGAAGCTGAACCAGTCGCCGAACGCGTGGAGCATGTCGTCCACGGTGTCGATCCTGGACGGGTCGTGCAGCAGCACGTAGGAGATCGCCGAGTCGACCTCCTTGCCGTAGGACGAGCGCACGCGCACGAACGCGACCGGCTCGCCGTCGACGAACCCGCGCGAGGCGACCGGTTGCCCGGTCGGGTTCTCGGCGCCGGCGAGCGCGCGCTCGGCCGTCATCGACACGACGACGTCGTTCTCGCCGTCGCCGTCGGGCGTCCCGGCCGCGCCGGGCTTCGCAACCCAGGTGTCGGTGCGCGTGTAGATCGGGTGGCACTCGCCGTCGCGCAGGTAGCCGTCGGAGTCCAGCGCCGCCTCGCCGCCGCCGGTGTCGCACAGCTTGACCGCACGGATGTCGACGTGGTCGGCGACGGCGGTCGTCGCGCTCCACGCGTAGTCCTGGCCCCGGCCGAGCAGCACGTACTGCGAGATCCCCGGGAAAGCCGCGCCGCGTGCGTGGACGCCCGGCCCGTGGATGTCGATCTCGCTCAGGATCTCCGGCGCGTAATAGCCGACCTGCGGGCCGAAGACCGCGATCGGGTTGCCGCTCGCCGAGCGGTCCGGCGCGACGAGCAGCGCGTTGGACGCCTGGCCGCGCCGGGCGAAGATGCGGATCGGACCGAAGGGGCCGTCGAGTGCGGGTGGGAAGCTCGCACGCTCCATCGCCCGCGCGAACGCGACGGTGTCGTCGGGGCGCGCGACCGCGTCCGGGTCGACCGGGCCGAGCTGCCGGTCGGTGTTGAACGGGAACCGCTCGGAGGTGTTGGTCGGCGCCTCCGGGTCGTTCGCGTTCTTGAAGTCGTCGAAGATCGATCGGGCGCGAGCCGCGTCGCCCGGGTATTCGGCTTCGAGCGCGTCGAGCAGGCGATCGTTGGCGAGCTGGCCGCCGCCGCCGACGCTGAACACGCCGCCGATCATCGAAGCGAGCGCCACGGAGTCGGTGATCTTCCACGGCTCCGGCACGAGCTGCAGGGCCGGGTACTCGGCCGGCAGCCTCGTCGGGTCGAGCAGCATCTCGGTGATCGCCTGGTTCACGCCCGCGGCGAAGCCGGCGAAGTCGTCCAGCACGAGCTGGCCCAGCTCCGGGCTTCCGGTCTTCTCCATCGCGAGCGCCGGCAGCCGGCCGGCCATCGCCTGCAGCTCCTCCTCGGTGTAGTCGGCGATCGCGTAGGTGGCTCGATCGCTGGCGAGGTTGGCCTCGCTGGCGCCGAGGAACTCCGACATGCGGCCGCGCGCGATATGCCGGAGCGTGTCCATCATGAACAGTCGGTCCTCGGCCGAGGCGTAGCCCGCGCCGAACATCGTGCCCTCCCGCGTCGTGCCGAAGATGTGCGGGACGTTGAACGACAGGTCGCGCACGATCGTGACGTCGCCGCGCGGGCTGTAGGTGCGTCCCACGTCGTCCGGCCGGACCCCGAAGCGCGCGTCCTTGAACAGCGTCGCGACCTCGCCGGGCGTGACGCCGTCCGACGCCGCGACGACGAGGTTCTCGTACATGCCGAGCTGATCGGCGAAGTGGTCCGGCTGCTCGGCCGCTCCCGCGGTCACCAGCGCGAAGTCGGCCGTTCCCAGGTAGCCGCCCGTGCCCGGCGGAAGGATGTTGCGGGAGACGCGCGCGCCGTCGTGGACGACAAGGAACGTCCGGGGACGGGCCGTGGCGGGCGTCAGGGTCGCCAGCAGGGCGAGCAGGGTGATCGCGGAAAGCTTCGTGCGCATGAGGGGCCTCCGGGACGCGCGTGGGTTCGGTAGGTCTACGTTTGCGCAGATTCCCTTCGCCGCTCGATTCCTCGATTCCTCCTTGACGGTCCCGCGCCGGGTCGCGCCGGGTCGCGCCGGGTCGCGCCGGGTCGCGCCGGGTCGCGCCGGGTCGCGCAGGGTCGCGCAGGCGCCTTTTAATCGGGCAAACGCGCGTTCGCCTACAATCGGCGCCATGTACAAGCTCGCGGTGGTCGGCGGCGGCCGCATGGGGGAGGCGCTGGTTTCCGGCCTCGTTCATTCGGCCTGGGCAGAGCCCGAGCAGATCGTCGTGTCGGAGATCCATGCAGCGCGACGCGACTTGCTGCACAAGACATACGGCGTCGCCGTCACCGACGACACGACCGCCGCCGTCGCCGGGTCCGACGCGGTGTTGATCGCGGTCAAGCCGCAGGACATCGACGAGGCGCTGCAGGCTACGGCCGAAGGCGTGCGCGACGGCCAGCTCGTCATCTCCATCGCGGCCGGCATCCCGATCCGGCTGATCGAGCGGCACTTGCCGAGCGCGAGCGTCGTGCGGGCGATGCCCAACACGCCCGCGCTCCTGCGCGAGGGCGCGACGGCCATCGCCGACGGCACGCACGCCGACGACGATCACCTCGCGCAGGCGCGCGCGATCCTGGAAGCGGTGAGCCGCGTCGTGCACCTGCCCGAGAAGCACCTCGACGCGGTGACCGGCGTCAGCGGCACTGGGCCCGCGTACGTGTTCTTCCTCGCCGAGGCGCTCATCGAGGCCGCCGTCGGCGTCGGGCTGCCCCGCGAGGTCGCGACCGAGCTGAGCGTCCAGACGCTGCTCGGCGCGGCGCGCATGCTGTCGGAAACCGGCCGTCACCCGGTCGAGCTGCGCGAGGAGGTCACCAGCCCGGGCGGCACGACCGTGGCCGCGATGCGCGTGCTGGAGCGAGCCGGCGTCCGCAGCGCGTTCCTCGATGCCGTGCGCGCGGCGACCGACCGTTCGAGGGAACTTGCTGAGGGTCACGAGTAGGGCGCCGGTGCGCGGCAGGCGCGTCCCGTTCCGCACGAGCGACGGCAGGGACGGGACCGTCCGCGTCGCGCGCAACGCCGACGCGCGGGCGTGCCTGCGGATCGTCGCCGCCATCATTCGCGAGCGGCCGCGCACGCTGCTCGTGCTCGAGCATGAGATCTGGGGCGTGCGCGAGTGGAAGCGGCACCGCATCGGCTGGTCGCCGGAGGGCGCGACGCTCGTCGCGGAGGTCGGCGGCGTTTTAGTCGGGCAGCTCGGGGTCACGCGCGGCCCGCGCCCCGCCGTGCGCCATGCCGCCGAGTTCGGCATCACGGTCGCGCGCGACTACCGCGGCCTCGGCGTGGGCTCGGCGCTGATCGAGGCGGCGGAGTCCTGGGCGCTCGAGCACGACGTGTCGATCATGCGGCTCGGCGTCTTCGTCACCAACCCGCGCGCCAGGGCGCTCTACGAACGCCTCGGCTACGTCCAGGACGGCGTCGAGACGCGCGGTGCGCGCTTCCCGGAAGGCGACATCGACGTCGTTCGGATGCACAAGGACCTCGCCCGGCCCTGACGCCGCGTCGCGACTTTCGCTCGCGACGCGGGCGCCCCTACGATGGTCTCGAGCCGTCGGGCCGCCACGCGCGGCGACCAAGGGAGTGAGAGCCATGGTCGAGGAGTTCCCTGACATCCTTGCGGGCGAATGGATCACCGGACACTCGGGCGAGCTGATGGAGGTCCGCAACCCGGCCGACGAGACCGACGTCATCGCGCTGTTCGCCCGCGGCGACGCCGTCGACGTCGACGAGGCCGCGAAGGCCGCCAAGGCGGCGTATCCCGCCTGGATGTCGACCCCCGCGCCGGCGCGGGCCGACTACGTCCTGCGCGTCGGCATGCTGCTCGAGCAGCGCAAGGAAGAGCTTGCTCGCGAGATGGCGCGCGAGATGGGAAAGACCTGGCGGGAGTGCCGCGCCGACGTGCAGGAAGGGATCGACTTCGCCTACTACATGGCGGGCGAAGGCCGCCGCCTGTTCGGCGTCACGACGCGCGCGGAGCTGCCGCAGAAGTTCTCGATGACCATGCGTCACCCGATCGGAGTGGCCGGGCTCATCACGCCGTGGAACTTCCCGATCGCGATCCCGACGTGGAAGATCTTCCCCGCGCTCATCGCGGGGTGCACGGTCGTGTTCAAGCCCGCCGAGGACACGCCGCTGCTCGCGTATCGCTTGGTCAGGATGTTCGAGGAGGTGGGTCTGCCGGCGGGCGTGCTGAACTTCGTGCCGGGGATCGGCGAGGAAGCCGGCGCGGCGCTCGTCGATCACAAGGACGTGCGTGCGATCTCCTTCACCGGGTCCCTCGACGTCGGGCGGATGATCGCCGAGTCGTGCGGCCGGCAGATGAAGCGCGTGTCGCTCGAGCTGGGCTCGAAGAACTGCCTGATCGTGATGCCCGACGCCGACCTCGACCTCGCGGTCGAGGCGGGCGCGTGGGGCGCGTTCGCCACCTCCGGCCAGCGCTGCACCGCGACGAGCCGCATGGCGGTGCACGCCGACGTGCAGGACGAGTTCGAGGAGCGCCTGCTCGCGCGCGTGACCACCATGAAGGTCGGGCCCGCGACCGACCCCGACAGCGAGTTGACCGCGGTCATCAACGCCAAGCAGAAGGAGCGCATCCTGGGCTACATCGGCGTGGGGGAAGAAGAGGGCGCGAAGCTGCTCACCGGCGGACACGAGCTAACGGACGGCGAGCTGGCGAAGGGCAACTTCATCGCCCCGACCGTCTTCCGCGACGTGACGCCGGACATGCGCATCTTCCAGGAGGAGATCTTCGGCCCGGTGACCGCGATCACGACCGTCGGCTCGCTCGACGAAGCTATCGCGATCGCCAACGGCACGCAGTACGGGCTGTCGTGCTCGATCTACACCCGCGACATCACCAACACGTTCACCGCGATCGAGCAGCTCGAGTTCGGCGTCGTCTACGTCAACGCGCCGACCATCGGCGCCGAAGTCCAGCTTCCATTCGGCGGGATGAAGTCCACCGGCAACGGTCACCGCGAAGCCGGGCCCGTCGCGCTCGACGAATTCACCGAGTGGAAGGCCGTCAGCGTGGACTACTCCGGCAAGGTCCAGAAGTCCCAAGGCATCGACGACGCGATCCCAGGTTGAAGCGAAGTAAGGTAGTGAAGTAAAGTTCAAGACTTGATCCTTGACCGCGCCTGGCCTGGGCCGTAAGCTGGGAAAATGTCGAAGGCGACGGTTTCCTCCAAGGGGCAGATCACGCTGCCCGTCTGGGCGCGCCGGGAACTTGGGATCGAGCCGGGGGCGGTCCTGACGGTCTCCGTGGAGGACGGTCGGCTCGTTCTGGAGCGGCTGGACGACTGGCTCGACCGGCTGCAAGGCAGCCTCAAGGGCGTCTACGGGGATCCGGACGACTACGTGCGCGAGCAGCGAGAAGGATGGAATCGCAGTCCGGCGGTTTGAGCGCGGCGCTGCGCGATCACGAGCGAGTGGCGCTCGACACCGCACCGCTCATCTACTTCATCGAGGGCATTGCCGGACGATGGGAGCCTGTGCGGGCACTGTTGCGCGATGGGGCGGCCAAGCGCGTCCACCTCTTCACATCAGTGGTGACCGAAGCCGAGATGCTGGTTGGTCCTCTCCGTCACGGGAAGCGCGAGGCGGCGGGGGTCATCCGAGAGTTGTTCGGCTCCACGGGAGGACCGCGGTTGGTCGACCTCACTCGCTCGGTCGCGTGGAAAGCGTCGGAGCTTCGGGCGGAGCGCGGGCTCACCCTTCCCGACGCCGTCGTCGTCGCTTCTGCGCTCGACGCGGAGTGCTCCGCGCTGGTGGGGAACGATGCGGCATTCCGCCGGGTCGGAGACGTGATCGCGTACATGCACCTGGACGACTTCGTGGAGATCCCGTCATGAGCAGCGCCGTCGTCGCGGTCTGGACCGACGACTACGTCGCCTACGACTTCGGGCCGCAACACCCGCTCAAGCCGATCCGGGTGAAGCTGACGGTCGAGCTTGCGCGGGCGTGCGGGCTCTTCGACCGGCCGAACGTGACGCTGTTGCCGCCGCGGGAGGCGACGCGCGCGGAGCTGGAGGCCTTCCACCGGCCCGAGTACCTCGACGCGGTCGAGCGCATCTCGCACGACGTGCACGGCGCGTTCGACGACTACGGATGGGGGATCGGGACGACGCCGGCGGGCAACACGGACTGTCCGGCGTTCACCGGCATGCACGAATCGAGCGTCCTGGTGTGCGGGGGCGGGCTGGTCGCGGCCGAGGAAGTGTGGCGCGGGCGGGCCGAGCACTCGTGGTACCCGGCGGGCGGGCTCCATCACGCGATGGCCGACCGCGCCTCGGGCTTTTGCATCTACAACGACCCCGCGGTCGCGATCGCCTGGCTGCTCGGCAACGGGGCCGGACGCGTGGCCTACGTCGACGTGGACGTGCACCACGGTGACGGCGTGCAAGCGGCGTTCTACGACGACCCGCGCGTGATGACGATCTCGCTGCACGAGTCGGGCGCGTTCCTGTTCCCGGGGACCGGCTTCGCCGACGAGGTCGGGCGCGGCGACGCCGAAGGGACGAGCGTCAACGTCGCCCTCCCGCCGTACACGACCGACGCCGCCTACCGCGCCGCCTTCGACGCCATCGTCCCGCCGCTCGTCGAGTCGTTCAAACCCGACGTGCTCTTCACGCAGCTCGGCTGCGACACGCACGCGACCGACCCGCTCGCGCACTTCGCGCTGACGACGCGCACGTATCGGTGGCTCGCGCAGTCGTTCCACGAGCTTGCGCACGACTACGCGAGCGGGCGCTGGGTCGCGACGGGCGGGGGCGGCTACCAGATCGCCGACGTCGTCCCGCGCGCATGGACCCTCTACTTCGCCGAGCAAGCCGAGGCCGAGCTTCCCGACCAGACGCCGCCCGAGTGGCTCGAGGTCGCGCGCGAGCACGGCGCCACGCACCTGGCTGCGCGGTTCCGCGACCCCGAGGTCGAGCTGGGCGAGCACGACGCCGACGTCCGCGAGCGCGCCGCGCGCGCGGCGATCGAGACGCGCGAACGCATCTTCCCGTACCACGGCATCAGCGTCGGGTAGCTAAACGAGTCGCGCACGCACGCGCGCGAACCCCGGGTCGTCGCGCGCGTTCGCGAGGTCCTCGTCTTCGTCGAGCATCGCGAGCTGGTCGAAGCCGGCGTCGATCGCCCGCACGAGCCACTCCAACGCCTCGGTCGTGCGCCCCCCGCGCGAGAGCGCGCACGCGGTGTTGTAGGCGAGGAACGGGTCGGGCAAGTGCGCGAAGGCGGCAGCCCCCAAGCTCGCCGCGAGTTCGTGACGATTGGTGAGCGTCGCGAGCAGCGGCAAGGTCATCAGGGCGCGCGACCGGCGAGCGGGATCGCCGATCTGGGCCATCCGTTCCAGGGCCTCGCCGGTCGCGCGCCCGTTCGCGAGCACCGTCACGATCTGTGCCGTCGGCAGGTGCTGCCACGACGTCCCAGCCAGCCGCTCGATCCCGGCCACGGTCCGGCCGCTCGCGACGTCGATGCACGCGAGCAGGTACGGGTTCGGCTGGAAGCCCGGCAGGGGCTTGCCCGCGAGGGTCGCCGCCTGCTCGGGCCGGCCCTGCAGCAGCTCGGTCCAGGCGAGCAGCTCGCGCGCTCCGATCTTCGCGCGCCCGGATCGGGGCATCGCCTGGACCTCTTCGGCGACCGCGCGCGCGGTGGCCAGGTCCGAGGCGTTGAGCGCGCGATAGCCCTCGGCGAGCCGCGCGGCGGCGTCCTGCTCGCGACCCGCGGTCAGCGGACGAAGGCTCTGCAAGCCGAGGAACGCGGCCAGCAGCCCGATGAAAAGCTCGCCGATCGCGAACGCCCAGAGCGCGATCGCGCCTCCGGCCACGAGCGAGACCACCGCGGTCACCGCCGGGCCGTGGCGCCGGAAGATCGAGTCCGCGAACGCGCCGAAGATCTTGCCGCCGTCGAGCGGCTGGATCGGGAGCAGGTTCAGCACGCCCCACCCGAGGTTCGCCCACCAGAGGTCCACCAGGATGTGCTCGGGCAGCGCGGCGGACCCGTTTCGCCACGCGACGAACGCGGGAATCCCGATCACGAGCCCGATCGCCGGTCCCGCAGCGGCGACGACCATCCGGCGCACGAACCGCTGCTGGAAGTCCTCGCCCACCGAGGCTGAGGTGAGCCCGCCGAATCCGTGCAGGCGGATCGAGGGCGCGAAGCCGAAGGCGCGATAGGCGATCGCGTGCCCGCCTTCGTGCAGGAGCACCGACGCGCTCGCGATCCCAATCCACGCCAGCAGCGCCCCGAGATCGTCCTGGAGGCCGATCAGCCCGATCAAGAGGAAGAAGAACGGCTCGACGACGACCGGCACGCCGAAGAGCCGGAACCTGATCCTGTTCACGGCTCCTCAGCGTAGACGCAGGCGATGTGGCTAGCTTTCGGTCCGCCCGCCGAGGTGCCTGGCCAGGAAGCGCTCCATCGCGCCGTAGAACTCCATCTTGTTCTCCGGGTTGGCGAAGCCGTGGCCCTCGTCGTCCTTGCAGATGTACTCGACGTCGATCCCCTTGGCGCGCAGCGCCTCGACGACCTGGTCGGATTCCTGCTTGGTCACCCGGACGTCGTTGGCGCCTTGCGCGACCATCAGCGGCGCTTTGATCGCATCGATCTTGAACAGCGGCGAGCGCGCTCGCATGTCCTGGGCTTCCGCCTCGTTCTCCGGGTTGCCGACGTGCTTGAAGAACGTGCCCGCCAGGATCGGCTTCCAGTACTCGGGGAAGGACGACACCAGCGTGAGCAGGCTCGACGGACCGCAGTAGGTGATGCCGCACGCAAACGTCTCGGGCGTGAACGTCAGTCCGACCAGGGTCGCGTACCCGCCGTAGGAGCCGCCGTAGATCGCGACCTTCGCCGGGTCGGCGGTACCGCGTTCGACGGCCCAGCCGACCGCGTCGATCAGGTCGTGGTGCATCGCGCCGGCCCACTCGTGGACGGCCGCTTCCTTGAAGGACTTGCCGTAGCCCGTGGAGCCCCGGTAGTTGACCTGCAGGACGGCGTAGCCGCGGTTGGCCAGGAACTGCGCCTCCGGGTCGTAGCCCCACGCGTCGCGCGACCACGGTCCGCCGTGGACGAGCAGCACCATCGGCAGGTTGGCGGGCTCGACGCCGACCGGCGTCGTGAGGTATGCGTGCAAGGTCAGCCCGCCGCGCGCCGGGAAGGACACGGGCTGCATCGGCGCGAGGTGCTCCGGGTCGAGCCACGGGCGCGAGCGCCACAGGAACGTCGCCTTCCCGGTGGCGCGATCGAAGGCGTACGTGGCGCCGGGGTCGCGGTCGTCGTCGTAGGTCACGATCACGTTGCGCTCGTCCTCGTCCATGCCGGTGATGCTGGGGTCGCCCGCGTGGACGGACTTGAGCCGGTCCCACGTCTGCTGCCACGACTGCTCGAGCCCGTGGAAGATCACCTCGTCCTGGACGTAGGCGGTGCCGACCAGGTCCTTGGTCTTGTCGCTGATGACCGCCGCGACGAGGTCGGCCGCGGGGTGCTCGTCGACGAGCGAGGTCTCGCCCGTGGCCGCGTCGATGCGCAGCAGCCGGTGGAACTCGGCGTCCTTCGCCGTCCCGATCCACAGCCCGGTTCCGTCCGGCGTGAACCCGTAGGGCGCGCAGTCATCCTCGTTGGAGAAGTCCGCGAGCACGCGCCAGGGGGAATCCTCGTCGTCGCGCACGCGAAGCTGCCACCCGCCGGCCGGCGTCTGCGCGAGCGCGCCGCGCACGCGACCGGCGGCGTCGGTCTGCCAGCCCACGATGTCGCCCGGGTTCTCGGCCACGGGCTCCAGGTCGCCGGACTCGATGTCGATGCGGTGCACGTCGAACGCCTGGGGATTGCGCCGGTTCATCGCGATCAGCAGCTTGGTCGGCGTGGCGCGCGGGTTGTCGACCAGCCCCACGCGCACGTTCTCGAAGGGGGTGAGGTCGACGGCGTCGGCCTCGGGGTTCGCGACGTCGGCCGCGTAGAGGTGGTAGTTCTCGTTGCCCCCCTGGTCTTGCACGTAGAGGATCCGCTTGCCGTCGCGCGACCACAGGTAACCGGGAATGCCGCGCGTGTGGTCGTGGGTGACGCACACCGCGTCGTCCTCTTCGATCGAGCGCACCCAGACGTTCAGCCGGCCTTCTTCAGGCGCGAGGTAGGAAAGGCGCGAGCCGTCCGGCGATATCTGCACGCCCGCGCGTTCGGGATTGTCGAAGAAGTGTCGAAGCGGAATGAGCGGTACGCCGGGCTCGGGCATCGTGCGCCTCCTGGTGTCGAGCGCGCCTCGTGGGCGCGCGGGCGGGCCCGTAGCGTACCGATGTCCGATTCGTCCTGCTCGGTCGACCATCTTCGACCCGTAGACTCGGGCGCGATGAGCGTCACCGTCTCCGATCTGCGCGACCACCTGCTCGCAACCGGCCTGGCGGGCGACACCGCCACGCCCCGGTCGAGCGTCGTCGGCAATGCCGAAGCGCTCGCCGCAGGCGACCCGGACAAGCACCTCGGGGTCGGCGCGCGCGGTCTCGACGCGACCGGCGTCATGGCCGCCGTCGCGGAGCTGTGCGGCTGCTCGGCCTCGCTGGACCACCGCGACGGTCCCGGCACGATCGACCCGGACCGCACGCTGCGCGGCCTCGAGGCAGCCGGCGAGCTGCTCGAGCGGGCGGCGCGCGACCGCGTCCGCATGCTCGTGATGACCGGGCACCCGACCGGCTTGATGGCCATGTACCAAGCCCTCGCGCGAGCGCTCGCGGGAGCGGGCGTGCGAATCGAGACGCCCCTGGAGGACGTTCGGCTTGCGCCGCCGCGACGGCGCAAGCGGCCGCGGCTGATTCGATACGCCGACGGCGTCGGCGTCTTGTGCACGCTTGCCGACATGCTGCACACGCACGAGTCCTGGCCGATGGCGGCCGTGCTCGACGCGATCGAGCCGCCCGGCCTCGTGCTGGCCGATCACGGCTACGCGGGCGAGGCGGTCGTGCGGGGCCTGCCGACGATCTCCTTCACCGACGTGAACGACCCTGCCATCGCGGTCGCCTACGCGGCCGGCTTGACCGAGGCGGTCGTCCCGCTCGACGACAACTTGCGCCCCGGCGTGTACGAGCCGATCGCGCGGTTCCTCACCGGCCGGTTCGCCTGATACCCCATTGCCCGTTTGATCCCGATGGGGCAGGAAGTGCGCAAGTGAAACGTGTTATCATCTGGGGCATCAGTCGGAAGGAGTTCAGTGGCGAGTGAGATCTCGCCCAGCGGCCCGGGCTTCCTTACGGTTCCCGAGACTGCTGAGCGTATGCGAGTTTCAAAGATGACCGTCTATCGCCTGATCCGGTCGGGCAAGCTTCCCGCCGTCCAGATCGGCAAAACCTACCGTGTCAAGGAAACCGATCTCGAGGAGTACCTGGACGCCAGTTACGTCCACGTTGCCGAGGTCACCGACTAGCCGGCCACCGCTCGCGCGGCCGCCCGTAGCGGCCGATCGCACACCCACTGCACCCTCCGCACGACGGAGGCGACCGGAGGATGGATCTCTATAGCGCCGTTGCTCGCGTTGCCGAGCGAGGCGGCATGGTGATGGCGCTGGGCGGGCTCGACACCGGCAAGTCCACGTTCTGTCGCATGTGCGCCGAGGTCGCCGTGCGGCTCGGCCGCCGCGTCGCCTACCTGGATCTGGACGTGGCGCGGGCGACGGTCGGCCCGCCGGCCACGGTCGGGCTGAAGTTCGTCGAGCAAGAGCTGGATCTCGAACCCGCGACGCTCAGCCGCGCCGATCGCCTGTACTTCGTCGGCGCCGTCTCCGCCGAGAACCACGAGCTGCCGCTCGTCATCGGGGCGATGAAGCTCGCGACCGAGGCGCGCGCGGCCGGCGTGCACTTGATCGTGGTGGACACGACCGGGTTCATCGACGGGACGCGCGGCCAGTCGTTGAAGCTCCACAAGGTCGAGGTCCTCCAGCCCGACACCGTCGTCGGCTTCCAGCGAGGCGGCGAGCTGGACCCGATCCTCGGGGCGGTTCGGCGGACCGTCTCGGCCGAGGTGATCGCGCTGCCGGTCGACCCGAAGATCAAGCCGTCCACCCCCGACGAGCGCGCGACGCAACGCCAGGAGGCGTTGCGTGCGGCGTTCGAGGGTCCCGTCTACAACTGGTCGGTGAAGCCGAGCGTCATCGTGCCCGCCGTTCCTCCGGGGATGGAGCCGTCGAACCTGGATCGCATCCTGGTGGGCATGGAGGACGGCGACGGCCATTGCATCGGGGTCGGCATTCTGGAGTGGCGCCGGGACGGGCTGCACATGATCTCCCGGCTGGACGAAGGAGCGCGGGGCCTTCGCCTCGGCTCGCTCCGGGTCGAGCCCGACTTCCGCATCTCGGCGGTGGACCTGCAGGACGCATTTTTCTTCGGGTAGCGCGCGGCAAGTAGACTGCGGGTCGCACCGACACGGGAGAACGAATGGGATCGATCGTCAAGAAGCGGCGCAAGAAGATGCGCAAGCACAAGCACAAGAAGCTGCTCAAGAAGACTCGCTGGCAGCGCCGGCAGAAGGGCTAGGACCTCGCCGCTCGCGCGCGCGCCGAAGGGGGTATCCCGGTGCCGTTCCGCTTCGTGACGTTCCTGTCGGACTACGGTCTGGAGGATGAGTTCGTTGGAGTGTGTCGCGGCGTGATCAAGCGCATCGCGCCCGACGTCGAGGTGCTCGACCTCGCGCACGGCATCCAGCCGCAAGACGTTCGCGCCGGCTCGACCGTGCTCGCGCAATCGGTGCCCTTCATGCCCGAGGCGGTGCACCTTGCGATCGTCGATCCCGGCGTCGGCACCTCGCGCCGGGCGGTCGTGATCCAGACGGAATCGGGCTCGCCGCTGGTCGGTCCGGACAACGGGTTGCTGTGGTCCGCGTCGCAGGCGCTCGGCGGCGTCACCGAAGCGCGGCAGATCACCAACGAGGAGTTCTTCCTGGGCCAGCCCAGCCGCACGTTCCAAGGCAGGGACGTCTTCGCCCCGGCGGCGGCGCACATCGCCCGGGGCGTCCCGCTGGAGGAGTTCGGCCCCCGAATGGCCGCCGAGGACCTGGTCAAGGTCGAGTTGCCGCAGGCGCGCGTCGACGACGACCACGTCCACGCGCGCGTGATTCAGTTCGATCGCTTCGGAAACCTCCAGCTCAACGTGACCCGCCAGGATCTCGAAGGGATCGGCGTCCTGCTGGGCGACGAGGTCGAGCTGCGCCTCGTCGGGCACTCCCTCACGGTGCCCTGGGGCGAGACGTTCAGCGAGGTGCCGCAGGGGCGAACGCTCGTGCTGGAGGACTCGTACCGGTTCCTGACGATCGCGATCAACCAGGGGAGCGCGCGTACGATGCTGGAAGCCCAGCGGGGCGACGCCGTAATCATCGCGCGGATGCAGAAGGGCGCCCGGTGAGCGCCGGACGGCGGGTGCTCATCACCGGCGTTTCGCGAGCGCTCGCCGGCGGGCTCGTCCGGCGCCTGGAAGACGATCCCGAGGTCGAGGAGATATTCGGCGTCGACCTGGACGACCCCGCGGTCGAGTTCACGCGCGCGGAGTTCGTGCGAGCCGACATCCGCAACCCGCTGATCGTGAAGGTGCTTCAGGCGACCGAGGTCGACACCGTCGTGCACGCCGCGATGGTCGCCACTCCCCGCCACGCGGGCGGGCGCGCGCAGATGAAAGAGGTCAACGTCATCGGGACGATGCAGCTCTTCGCCGCGTGTCAGAAGGCCGAGCGCCTGCGCAAGGTCGTGATGCGCTCGACCACGGCCGTCTACGGGAGCGACCCGGCCGACCCCTCGATCTTCAGCGAGGAGATGGCAGCCAGCTCGCAGCCGCGCACGGGATACGCGCGCGACGCATGGGAGATCGGGCACTACGCCCGCGGCTTCGGCCGGCGGCGACCCGACGTCAAGCTGACGATCCTGCGGTTCGCAAACTTCATCGGGCCGACGCTTGACACCCCGCTCACGCGGTACCTGTCGCTGCCGGTGGTGCCGACCGCGCTCGGCTACGACCCGAGGCTCCAGTTGATCCACGAGGACGACGCCGTCGAGATCATGTACCGAGCGACGCGCGAGGACCATGCGGGAACGTTCAACGCGGCCGGCATCGGCATCGTCTACCTGTCGCAGGCGATCCGCATGGCCGGAAAGGTCCCGTTGCCGGTCCCGCTCCCGCTGATCGGACCGGTCGCATCGCTCGTCCGGCAGACGGGCCTGGTCGACTTCTCGCCCGAACAGCTCGCGTTCCTGCTCTTCGGTCGCGTCGCCGACGTCCACCGGCTCCGCACCGAGTTCGGCTACACGCCGCGCTACTCGACGGCCGAAGCGCTGCGCGACTTCATCGCCAGACGCAAGCTGGCGAAGGTGTTCACGGAAGAGCAGGCGGAGCGCTGGGAGCAGGACGTGTTCGCGTTCCTGGCGCGCAGGCGGGGAGAGAAGGTGACGACATGAGCGAAGCGAACGTGATCCCGATGGAGGCGCGGCGGCCCGAGGCGGCCCGCTGCAAGGCGCGCACCCGCGACGGCAAGCCGTGCGCGAATCGCGCCCGCGAGTCGGGCTACTGCGCCAGGCACGAGCCGGCCGCCGCCGACGAGGGCGGTTCCTCGGTCGAGCGGCGCCTCCAGGACACGCTGGCCTTCCTCCGGCGGCGCATGACCGGCGCGTACCCGACCGACGACTTCGGCTTCGACGCGGACCTGACCGAGACGGCGCTGATCCCGGCGTTGCGCCCGCTCTACGAGCGATGGTGGCGGGTCGAGACGCGCGGGATCCGCAACGTCCCGACGACGGGCGGAGCGCTCCTGGCGGCGAACCATTCGGGCGTGCTGCCGTGGGACGGCCTGATGATGAAGGTCGCGCTGCACGACGAGCTGGGGGTGGCGCTGCGCATCCTGGCCGGCGAGGTGCCCTTCAAGATCCCCTTCCTCGGGTCGCTCATGCGCAAGAGCGGGGACGCCCTCGCCTGCGAGGAGGACGCCGTGCGGATGCTGGGGACCGAAGCCGTCGTCGGCGTGTTCCCCGAGGGCTACGAGGGTCTCGGCAAGCCGTTCCGCGAACGGTACAAGCTGCAGCGCTTCGGCCGGGTGGGCTTCGCCGAGGTGGCGATCAAGACAGGGGTGCCGATCGTGCCGGTGGCGGTGGTCGGCGCCGAGGAGATCCATCCGATGCTCGCCAACCTGCGCCCGCTGGCGCGGCTGCTCGGGCTGCCGTACGTGCCGCTGACGCCTACCTTCCCGTTGCTGGGGCCGCTCGGGGCGGTGCCGCTCCCGACGAAGTGGATCATCGAGTTCGGCGAACCCATCGCGACCGCGTCCTTCACGCCGGACGCCGCGCTCGATCCGATGTTCGTCTACAACCTGACCGATCAGGTGCGCGAAGCCGTGCAGCAGATGGTCTATCGAAAACTGATGAGCAGGCGCGGCGTGTTCGCGTAGACGAACGCGCGCAGCAGAAAGGGCGGCCGATCGGCCGCCCTTTCTCCGTTCTGCCGTCGCGCTCAGATCAGCGCGAACCTGCGGGCAACCACCGCGGCGCCGATCAGGACGACCGCTGCCAGCAGCGGGGTCCCGACGCCCGTCGTCGGGTTGCTCGAGAGCACGTCTCCGACCTTGACCTCGGAGGCCGCGGTGGGAAGCTCGATCTTCAGGCTGACCCCGGTGCTCAGGTACTTGGCCGGCCGCGGCACGCCCGCTAGTCCGGCCGCCTCGATCACCGGGATCTTGGGCTCGACGGTCAGCGCCAGCGTTCCGGCCGAGGACCGCGCCCAGTTGCCCTTGGGGTCTGCCTCTTGCATCGTCGGGAAGAACTCGACGCTGATGCCGGCGATGTTGACGAGCAGGTCGATCGCGGCCACCAGCTCTTCGGCCTGGTCGGACAGACCGGTCGCCTTGCCCGCGTCGAGGATGGCTTCCTTCACCGCGTCGGGGTTGGTCAGGCCGTTGAGGTCGTCACCGGTCAGGTCGATGCCGAGCAACCCGCCGATGTCGGCGCCGACGACCTTGGACGTCGCCTCGGCGACCGCGCCGCCCTTGATGCCGTTGGCGAAGGCCGAGGTCTCAAGGGCGATCGAGTCGATCGTCGCCCACCCGCCGAGGATGTCGATGTCGGCGACCTGCGACGCGGCCGTGGACAGCAATCCCGCGCCGCCCTTGAGCGTCTTGGGCGACAGCGTCGCCGAAGCGCCGAGGACCGTCAGGTCCGCCAGTCCGACCTTGCTGAGGTCGGGGATGTCCTTGATGGTGCCGGTGGTGATCAGCTTGTCGAGCTGCTTCTTCACCTCGGGAGCGGTGTCTTCGAGACTGTCGCCGAGCACGCCGTACGCGTCGCCCAGCGCCGAGTTCACGACCGGGAGGACTTCCGCGTTCACCGTGTCGGTCAGGTCGCGAAGGTTGTCGCCGACCAGCTCGAGCGCGCCACCCTTGCCGAGCAGCTTCTGGAGCCCGATCTGCAGGGTTGCCAGGGCGGTCACGTTGTCGGTCGACAGAAGCGACTTCGTCACCGAGTTCGCGCCGGCGATCTCGACGGCGCCGAGATCCGCGGGGATGTCCTGCTGGACGTTGCCGACGGACTTGGCGTTGCCCGCGCCGCAGTCGGGACCGGGGCAGGAGGTCTGCACCGACCGGCTCTGGTCGCCCAGGACCGGGAGCGAGCCCAGAAGCGTCGCGGCGAACCCGGAGGAGGAGTCCTCGACGCCGTTCGAGGCGCGGAGAACCTCACCGTGGTTCAGGGAGACGACGAAATCGAGCGTGACGCCCTCGACGCCGCTGTCGGGGAGCATGGTCGTCGAAACGCCCAGCTCGTCCAGCGTGGTCTTCAGCTCGTCCACGGCCGGGATCGTCAGCGAAATCTTAAGCGCGCGAGAATCCGCGGTCCCGTTCAGGATCGCGGGAAGCTTCGTGGCTGCGTTCGCGCTGGTGCCGCTCACCGCCAGAAGGCAGAGAGTGACCGCCAGTGCGGCCGTCGCCCTGCGAGTCGTGCCGTTCTTCCGCATCTTGCCCCCTCGTCACCCGGAGAATCCCTTGTTGAGGTAGGGAATTCGCTCACCGATACGGCAACTCCTGCGAGACAAACCGGAAGTTCTTCTCGACGGAATTGCGCCTACTACTTGTACTTGGAGCGGTCCACTACCACCACCCGAACGGAGTAACGAACAGGTGGTTCTTTGGTGACGGAGAGTATGGCCATTTTTTGGGGGTTTTTCCAGTGGGGCGGAGTCGAGGCCGGACGTCCCACCAAATCATGGGTAATCGGTCCTTTTCGGGAACCGGCCGGCGGGCCAGGATGACCCGGGGTTGGCCCCCCTACAGGGGTGGGAGCGGCGGGTCGCTCGGCGGCGGCGGAAGCTGGTCGTCCAGCGAGTCGAGGAGGTCGTCTATCAGTTCCTCGACCGGCTGCTCGACCTCGTCCGGCAACTCGTCGGGTGCGTCGATCTCGTTCTCGTCCGGCGGCGTCGAGGGAGGCTGGTTGGCGCCGCCCCCGCCGTTGCCTGCGCCCCCGCCGTTGCCCCCGTTGTTCGAGTCCGACGGCGTCGGACTGCCGCCGCCGGAGTCGGCCCCAGACGGCTGCTGCTGGCAAACGCAGCCCGAGGCCGTGAAGGTGTCGTTGGTCTCCGCCGCCCCGGCGGGGTTGAACGCCGGGTCGTCGGGGCAGGCTCCGCAGCCTTCCAGCACCACTTCCACCTGGGTGAGCACGCGCTCCACGTGGTGCAGGGCGTCCCTGGCGGCCGGCCGCGCGCCCGGAGGAAGCAGCGGGATCAGGGCGCTCAGGTCCTGGGACTGCAGGAGCGCGAAGGACTTGACGTCCTCCAGCGTCGAGGTGTGCTTCGTTTCCTTGAAGACGGCGAGCAGGATTCGCGTCCCGTCGGTCGTCAGGCGGTTCATGTCCGCGAGCGTGTCGACGTAGACGGACTGGTCGGAAACGCCGCGCTCCGTCAGGCCGCGCAGCTCTTCGTAGCGAGTCCTGGCGAAGTCGAGCAGGCGGTCACCCTCGGACTCGCCGGAGAGCACCAAGAGCTGCGCCGATTCGTGGAACCTCTTGACGCCGTAGAGCGCATCCCCGGGCAGGGCGCCGGCCGAGGCCGCGAGCGCCGATCCGCTGCCCGCCAGGACGACCGAGACGACGGCGGTCGCCCCGACGACCCGGAAGGACTTGCGCATCCGGTCGTTGAGCGCCGCAACGCGCGCGCGGATCCCGCGCGGGGCTGTCATCGCGGCGCCTTGGGCGAGCAGCTCGTTGCGAAGCCGGAAGCGGAAGGCCGGGTCCGGCGCCGGAAGCGCGGAGGGTTCCAGAGCGGACGCCACCGCCACCAGTGGCTTCACTTCCTCCGGCACGTCGATCTGGATGCCGTCGAGGAACGCGGCGAAGGCGTCTTCGGGAGTGGCGGAGGCTCGGGCAAGAAGCTCGTTGCGAAGCCGAGCGCGGAACTGCGCCGAGGGGCGGACCCGAGCGCTTTCGGCGCCGAGCGCCGACGCGATCTTCGCCAGCGCGTCGAGTTGGGGAGACGCCGAAGATGATCTCCCTTCCAGGAGATCCTGAAACTCCTGCTCCTTGGCCGTCCTCGTCATGCTCGCCTCAGTCCGAACAACGAGTGAAGCGTCGGTTTGGTTGTGTAGTCCGGCCGGGTAGTTTTTCGGGGGATTCGAAACTACTACCCGTCACCATCCACCACCACCAGCTTGTAGAGCGCCTTGACCGCCCGATATTGCAGGGCCTTGATGGCCCCGTCGGTCTTGTCCATGGCGGCGGCGGTCTCAGCGACGGAATACCCCTGCAGGAAACGCCAGTAGATGACTTCCTGTTGCTCGTTCCCCAGGCGCTGGATCGCGCGGTACAGGTCTTGCTGGGAAACTCTGGCAAGTGCCTGGTCCTCGGGGTCGACCACGCGGTCGCCCGCTGCCCCCTCGGGCGCTTCGGGCGCGACCACCTCCAGGCGGAACCGTCCGGACTTGAAGTGGTCGAGCACCAGGTTGCGCGCGATGGTGACGAACCAGGCCCCGACGTCGCGACCCTGCCAGGTGAAGCCCTTGATCTTTCGGAGGGCCCGGACGAAGACCTCGGACGTGAGGTCCTCCGCGAGCGCCGTGTCGGCGCTCACCCGGTACAGGATGAACCGGTAGACGCGGTCGACGTACCGGTCGTACAGCTCGGCGAACGCCTCGGCGCTGCCCTCGCGCGCGCGATCGACGAGGTCGATGACCTCGTCTTCACCTACTCGTTCGGAGGATGGCTCCGCCGCCGCTGGCACCGCGCTCATTCAGACGCTTTCTGGTGGCTTCCGTGTCCCTCGTAGTTATCGGCGCGTCCGCCACGCCGGTCCATAGTCATTCCGGGCGATATCGCCCGTTTCTAACGATTGACTACGAGCTGAGTGACGACCGCGACGACCAGGACCAACAGCAGGGCCGTGAGCAGGTAAGCCGTTCCTCTCCGCATCCGCCGCTCGTGCTCCCTTCCGAGGATAAACGCTTCGCGCAGTTCCAACCAGGGGCTCAGGGCCCATATGCTCCCACGCCATGCGGCTGGATCTGCTCTGCGGCGAGCGTACGGTATCGGCGAACGTCCCGGACGATGCCCGGGTCCTGACCGCGCCCCCCTCCTTGCCCTCGCTCGACGATCCGCGCGCGGCCATCCGCGAGGCAATCGAGGCGCCGGTCGGTCACGAGCCGCTGCGGTCGCTGGTCGGGCCGTCCTCCCGGGTCACGATCGCCTTCGACGACTTGACCATCCCGGTCGTGCCGATGGCCGACCCCGACTTCCGGCTCGCCGCGATCCAGGTCTTGCTCGAGACGCTGCACGAGGCCGGCGTGGACCCCGCGAACGTGCGCCTGCTCGTCGCGAACGCGTTGCACCGGAAGTGGACGCGTACCGAGCTTGCCTCGGCGCTGGGACCGGTGCTGTCCCTGCTTCCTCCCCAGCGACTGACGTGTCACGACGCGTGCGACCCCGATCAGCTCGAGTTCCTCGGCGAGACCGAACGCGGGTTCGAGGTCGAGGTGAGCAAGGCGCTCACCGAGTCGGACCAGCTCGTCTACGTCAACTGCACGCCGTCGCCGATGAACGGCGGGTGGAAGTCCACGGTCGTCGGCCTGTCCTCGTTCCGGTCGATCCGCCATCATCACCGGCCGTTCCCGTTCGCGCGCGGCCATTCGATCATGGACCCCGAGCGCAGCGCGTTCCAACGGCTGCTCGGCGAGATGGGCGCGCTGGTCGACGACCGGCTCGCCCGCGACGGGCGCCGCATCTTTCAGGTCGAGACGGTGCCGACCGGTGAGATCCCGTGCCGGATCGCCGCGGTCTACGCCGGCCATCCGGCGGCCGTGCACCCGATCACGCTGTCGGCGCTGGCCGGCCAGCAGCGCGTCCCGGTGGACGGCCAGGCCGACGTCGGCGTGTGGGGGCTGCCGAACCGCGACCCGTACTCGGCGCACTCGCGCATCAACCCGATCCTGGTCGCCAACCTCGCGTGCTCGTACGCGTTCGGCTTGTATTCGGGCGCGCCGGTCGTGCGGGAAGGAGGCGTCGCGATCTTCGCCAATCCCGTCGAGGACGCCTTCGAGCGGCACCACGCGTCCTATCCCGAGCTGTTCAACGAGATCCTCCCGCGTACGACCGACCCGTTCGAGATCTGGGACGAATACGCGGAGGACTTCGCTGGCAGGCCGGAGTTCGTCTACGCCTACCGGAAGCGGTTCTCCTTCCACGGCGCCCACCCGCTCTTCCTGTGGGGTCAGACGGCGTTCGCCCGGCGGCACCTGTCGCGGATCATCTTCTGCGGCGGATCGGATCCCACGCCGGTCGAGCGGATGGGCTTCGCGTGGGTGCCCACCGTGGACGACGCGCTCCGCGACGCTCGCGCGCACCTCGGCGGCGACCCGTCGGTGACGGTCGTACGGATTCCGCCCGCTTTCATCCCGGATGTCCGGACGTGAATGCGCACGAGTAACGTTCTCGCGGCTCGGTAGTTATAGGCATCGAGGCTGACGAACAAAGTGTTGTAGCTCGAGGAATGAAGCCCGCAACGGGCGAGGGATGAAGAGCGAGGCAGCTGCGTTGGCCGCGTAGTTGACTTCGATCCCGAGAGGATCGAGGTCGTCGTGAGAGTTAGCCCACCGTGAAGGGCGAGCGCGAGAGGCTCGCCCTTCACCCTTTTCGACGGTCCAATCTGGCGCTGAACTCCGGTGCGAAACTCTTCGTCGCGAGCGGCGCGATCAGTTCGAGGTCAGTTCCAGGCAGAGCGTCGAGATCTCGCGCTCGAGCGTGTGGATGCCCTCGACCTTGCCGATGCACGCGCTGACGCCCGCCGCGCGCGCTCGCTCCTCCAGCCGCTGGTCGAGGTAGGCGGTGTAGAGGATGATCGGCACGCGAGGCGCGATGGCTCGGATCCGCTCGGTCGCGGTGATGCCGTCCATGTGCGGCATCTTGTAGTCCATGATCACGATGTCGGGGACGTCGCCGGCGACCATGGCGACGGCGGCCCGTCCCGAGTCCGCGAGGCCCGCGACTTCGAAGCCGTCGAGCATCAGCATCTGGGCGAGCATCTCCCGGACGTGATCGGTGTCGTCCACGATGAGGATCCGCGTTGCCATGTAACCCCCTTCAGGGTCCTTCGAAAGCGTAGCGCCGGAGAGAAGGACGAGAAAGGACCGAAGTCCCATCCAGGTGTATCGGCGGAGCCCCGCGGGCGCTTGAACGACGGGGTCAGGCGCCCGCCGCCGCGCCCAGCCGGTCCAGACAAAACTCCCGCTGGCGGCGCAATTGGCCGACGAGCTGGCCGGGCTTTCCCAGCCATTCCCGGACATCAAGCTCAAGGGTGATCGTTCCCGTGAAGCCGGCGCCGGCGATGCGCTCGAGCAGCCGCCCGATCGGCAGGACGCCGTTGGTGAGCGGCGAGTGCGTGTCGCGCCCCGTCCCGAGGTTGTTGGACAGGTGAATGTGCCGGATGCGATCGCCCAGCTCGTCGAAGGCGCGGATCACGTCGATGCCGGTGACGGCCGCGTGGCTGGTGTCCAGCACGACGGTCGAGAACCGCTTCATGTCCTCGATCGACATCGATCGATGGAACTGGAGCGCGCGGCCGCGCACCCAGACCGGGAACATGTTCTCCACCGCGAGCGTGATCGCTTCGCTGCGGCTGAACTCTGCGATGTCCTGGCCGAGCCACCGATGGAATCGCTGTTGCCATCGGTATGCGGGGTGGACGACGACGAGCGGCGCGCCGATGTCCTGCGCGAGCCCCGTCGATCGCCTGATCTTCTCGAGGGGGTCGGTCGTGAAGACGGTGCGGGTCAGCAACAGGAACGGCGCGTGGATCGCTTCGACCGCGATCCCGAAGTCTTCCGAGAGCGCGCGCAAGCCGGCGCCCTCCTGCGTCACCTGGTCGGAGGTGACCATCACCTCCGCGCCGGTAAACCCGGCTTTCGACAACGCGTCGAAGACCTGTCCGAGCGGCATCATGAAGAACGGGCCGGTCGAGCAGAGGACGCGAGGACCGTCGGTGCTCACGAGCGCATGATACGGGCGCAGAAGGGGCCGAGCCCCGGGGCCGAAGGCCCCGGGGCGCGGAGAGGTGTACCGCCGGACTCGCGCTAGTCGAGGTGCGCCATCTGAGCCAGCAGCTTGACCGTGCGCGGCTTCGGCGCGGGCTTCGGCTTCGGCTGGAGCTTAGGTGCGCGCGCGGGCGCGGAGTACGACGACGTGGTGGGCGCGACGGCCGCGCTGGACGCGGGCGCGGCTCGCGTGGTCACCGTGGTCGTGGTGGCGTGCCGCCGCGCGGCGAAGATCTCGGTGACGTAGATGGTCTTGTTGTCGACGACGACGCCGATGCCCATCTCGTTCCAGTCGTTGTCGAGGATGTTCGCGCGGTGTCCGGGCGAGTTCATGAACGCCGCGTGAAGGTTGTCGACGGTGGGACCCATGCCGACGTTCTCGCCCAGGACGGTCCAGTTGCCGGAGACTTCGTCGGCGAGGTTGGGGTTGTGCCAGATGCTGCCCTTGTCGGCCATGCGGCCGCTGTGGCGGCGTCCGATGCTGACGAGGTCGCCCGCGACGCTGAGCCGGGACAGGCCCTTCTTGGCTCGCTCGGCGTTGATCTTGGAGACGAACTGCGACTCGAAGTCGCTCGCCGCGGCGACGGCGCTCGGCGCGCCGGCGGCGACGATGGTGCTTGCGATTGCCGCCATGATGACGGCGGACAGAAAACGACGTCCACTCACGACTAGGCCCCCTGTATCCGGGCCCGAGCAGCAGCTCGTCGATCCGTTGTCTGCCTGTGGATCGACGGCGCTGGAGTGGCGTCGTCGTCTCCGTCGGCAACCCGGCTAGCCCCGCAGGGGCCCCGTGGCTTTGCGTCCCCGCCTTGCGGCGGGTTTGCCTTTTCGCGTTGACGAGCGTGTTGCTCAGGTTTTCACTCTCAGTGGTTACATCGACGCTCAGTGGTCAGACTTGAGGCTCAGACCCCCCAAACGATCACTTTGGGTGGTCATCCGGGCCCGCAGAGGGCAGAAATATGCACTTCGCGTGGTTTCGTCACGACCCGTCTGGCGCGGTAGCGTTATGCGCGCGGAACGCCGGTCGAGCACGAACGAGCTAGAGGGACCGTCGAAGGCATGAACATCGCGAACGTGGTGCGGGATACGGCTTCGCGCCTGCCCGAGAAGCCGGCCGTCATCTTCCAGGATCGACCGATCACCTACCGAGAGCTGGACGCCGAGATCGATCATGCCGCGGCGGGAATCGCGGCGCTCGGCGTTCGAAAAGGAGATCGCGTCGCGGTGCTCGTCCACAACATCCCGCAGTTCATCTACGCGTACCTCGGCATCGCTCGCGCGGGTGCCGTGATGGTGCCGCTCAACACGATGTACACGGCCGACGAGGTCGGATTCATCCTGGCCGACGCCGAAGCCCGGGCGGTCGTCGTCGCCGACCCCTTCGCCGGGGTGGTCGAAGGGCTCCGCGAGACCTTGCCGATGCTCGAGCACGTGATCGTCGTCGGCGACAAGGCGGCCGTCGGCACGATGACGTGGGATCAGATGATCGGGCGCGGCGGCGAGCCGCCCGAGATCTCCACGACCGACGAGGACCTCGCCGTGCTCGCGTATACCAGCGGCACGACGGGACAGCCGAAGGGCGCGATGCTGCTGCACGGCAACCTCACCGCCAATCTCGACCAGATGAGCAAGGTGCCGATGCTCGCCGAAGGCGAAAGCGACACGGTGCTGCTCGTGCTGCCGCTGTTCCACATCTACGCGCTGAACGTGATCCTGGGGCTGACGGTCCGCGTCGGCGCGACGGCCGTCTTGCTGGAGCGCTTCGATCCCAGCGCGGCGCTGGATGCGATCGAGCGTCACCGCGTGACGATCGCGTTCGGCGCCCCGCCGATGTTCGTCGCGTGGCTCGCGACGCCGGGCATCGAGGCGCGCGACCTCAACAGCGTGCGGCTCGCCGTCTCGGGCGCCGCGCCGCTGCCGGGTCCGGTGCTCGAGCAGTTCCGCGACCGGCTGGGGATCACGATCTGGGAGGGCTACGGCCTGACGGAGACGGCGCCCGGGCTGACGTCCAACGCGATGGGCGACGTGGCCAAGCCCGGCTCGATCGGCAAGCCCTTGCCGGAAGTCGAGATCCGGCTGGTCGACGAGAACGGCGACGACGTCGAGGACGGCGATCCCGGCGAGATCGTCGCGCGCGGACCCAACGTGTTCGGCGGCTACTGGCGTCGCGACCAGGAGACGGCGGAGGCGTTCCGCAACGGCTGGCTGCACACCGGCGACGTTGCCTACGAGGACGCCGACGGCTACCTGTTCATCGTCGACCGCAAGAAGGACCTGATCATCGTGTCGGGCTTCAACGTGTACCCGCGCGAGGTCGAGGAGGTGCTGTTCCGGCATCCCAAGGTGGCCGACGCGGCGATCGTCGGGGTCCCGCACCCCTATACCGGCGAGGCCGTGAAGGCGGTGGTGCAGCTCCGGCCGGGCGAGGCGACGAACGAGGAGGATCTGGTCGAGTTCTGCCGCCGGTCGCTCGCGCGCTTCAAGTGCCCGCAGTCGGTCGAGTTCGTCCAGGAGATCCCGCACACGATCACCGGCAAGGTGCTCCGGCGCGCGTTGCGCGACGAGGCAGGCGACGTCGCCGACGGTTCGCGCGCGGGCGCATGATCGTCTTTCCGCTCATCGCCACCGGCGTGAGCATCGCGTTCAGCGCCGCGCTCGTCCTGCAGTACAAGCAGAAGCGGGGGCTGCCGCAGCTTGCGTGGGGGATCGCGATGGCCGCATTCAGCATCGCCTCGATCGCGGTGGCGGCCGGGACGAGCGGCGGCTGGGACCCGACGCTCTACCGCGTGTTCTGGCTCTTCGGCGCGCTGCTCAACGTCCCGTGGCTCGCGGTCGGCAGCATCGCGCTCGTCTCGCCTCGGGCGATCGGGATTGCGGCGTTCGGTCTTGCGGTGCTCGGGTCGGCGTTCGCCGTCGTCTCGGTGGCTCGGGCGGAGCCGAGCATGGCGGGCCTCGCGGTCTCGGGCATCCCGAGCGGGCGTGAGGTCTGGGGCGACGCGCAGTCGGCGATGGTCAACTTCTATTCGATCGTCCCGTACTTCATCGTGGTGGGGATCGCCGTGCTGTCCTCGCTGCGACGCAAGGGCGTTCGCCCGCCGAAGAGCCGCGTGCAAGGCAACTATGCGATCGCCGCCGGCGCGACGATCGTGGCCGTGGGCGGGTTCGCGCTGCGGCGGCTCGACGACTCGGGCATCGCGTTCTCGACGGCGCTCGCGCTGGGCGTGGTCGTGATGTACGCGGGCTTCCTGCTTGCCTCCCGCGCGCCCCGATACCGGGTCGAGGAGCCGGGCGAGTCGCCGACGTGACCGTCGCCGCTCGCGTCGTGCTGTTCTCCAAGCCCGACTGCCCGCTGTGCGAGGAGGCCACGGCGATGCTGGAGGCGATGGGCGTGACGTTCGAGCCGGCGGCCGACCCGGCCTATGCCGACCGCGTGCCCGTGATCACCGTGGACGGGGCGATCGTGACCGAGGGCCGGGTCAGCGAGCGCGCGGTGCGCAGAGCCCTGCGAAGGGCACGCTGACCAGGGATTCTAGGAGCGCCGGGAGTTTGTGATTTCGTTCACGAGCGCCTAGGATTGAGCCCGTCCGGCACGCGAGGAGTGGGACAGAACGTGAGAGAACGCGCCATCCCCGAGGCTACCGTCGCCCGCTTGCCGCTCTACCTGCGGAGCCTGGTCGACATGACCGAGCGTGGGATGGCGACCGTTTCCAGCGAGGGCCTCGCCGAGTCCGCAGGCGTCAACTCGGCGAAAGTGCGCAAGGACCTGTCCTACCTGGGTTCCTACGGCACGCGCGGCGTCGGCTACGACGTCGAGTACCTCATCTACCAGATCAGCCGCGAGCTGGGCCTCACGCAGGACTGGAACTGCGTGATCCTGGGCGTCGGGAACCTCGGACGCGCCCTCGCCAACTACCGCGGCTTCGGCGCGCGCGGCTTTCGCATCGTCGGGCTCTTCGACACCGACTCCTCGAAGGTGGGCGAGAAGGTCGACGCCCAGACGATCGAGAACTTCGCCGATCTCAAGCGCGCGGTTCGCGAGCGGAACGTGGCCATCGGGATCATCGCCACGCCGGCGGCCTCGGCGCAGGAGGCGTGCGACCACCTCGTCGCCGCCGGTGTCAAGAGCGTGCTCAACTTCGCGCCCGCGGTGCTCCAGGTCCCCGGCGACGTGTCGCTGCGCAAGGTCGACCTTTCGATCGAGCTGCAGATCCTTTCCTTCTACGAACAGCGCAAGACCGCGCTCGACTCGGTCCGTCACGGCGGGAAGCGTCTCACGGCGAGCGCCTCCAAGAGCACGCGTCCCTAGCGGCGCCGGCCATGCCGACCGGGTATCCGGCGATCCTGCTCCTTGAGGGACGCGTGGCCGTGGTCGTCGGCGGCGGGCCCGAGGCCGCGCGCAAGGCCCGCACGCTCATCGACGCCGGCGCTCGGGTGCGCGCGGTGGTTCCGCCGCCCGCGGCTCCCGACCCCTCGCTGCCGGCGGAGGTCGAGGTGCTCGCGCGCCCGTACGAGGCCGCCGTCCTCGAGGGTGCCTCGGTCGTGGTGGACGCGAGCGGCGATCCCGCCGTCGCCGAGGCGGTGGCGAAGGACGCCCGGGCGGCCGGCATCCCCGTAAACGTCGTCGACGACCCCGAGCACAGCACGTTCATCGCGCCGTCGATCCTGCGGCGGGGCGACTTGCTGATCGCGATCTCGACGGGCGGCGCCAGCCCGGCGCTCGCCGTGCGCATCCGCGAGCGGCTCGAGCGCGAGTTCGGCCCGGAGTACGGCGACTACCTGGACCTGGTGAAACGGTTGAAGGACGAGGGCGATCTGCCGTCCGAGGCGTCCGCGCGCGCGGCGGCCTGGTACCGGGTCGCCGATTCCGATGTGCTCGAACTGGTTCGAGCAGGCAAGATGGACGCTGCGCTTGCGCGCGCGCGCGAGCTGCTGAGCAGCCCATGACGATCAGGACTCTCGGAATCTCGTTCAAGACCGCGCCTCTCGACGTGCTCGAGCGGGCCAGCTTCGCCAGGGAGCACGTCGAAGACGCGACGAGGACGCTGCTGGCGGTGGAGGGCGTCCGCGAGGCCTTCATCCTGTCCACCTGCAACCGCAGCGAGGTGACGACGGTGGGCGGCGCCGCGAGCGCGGTCTCGAGAGCGGTCGAAGACCTGACCGGTCTGCGCGAGGGCGAGATGGCGCGGGCCGGCGTCGTCCGCGCCGGCCGCGACGCGGTCGCGCACCTGTTCGCGGTCGCGAGCGGCATCGACTCGATGGTGCTCGGCGAGCGCCAGATCCTGACGCAGGTCCGGCGGGCGCTGCGCGCCGCCGACCACGCCGGCGGGGCCGGCCCGGCGCTGTCGCGCGTCGTGCGCGGCGCGATCCATGCGGGCCGGCGCGCTCGCGCGGAGACCGCGATCGAGGGATGCGCCCCGGCGCTGGTCGAGGTCGTCGTGGATCGTGCGGCGACGCATGTGGGCGGACTGACCGGCCGGCGGGTGCTGATCTTGGGCGCCGGGAAGGTGAGCCGCATGGTGGCGCGCGCGATCGCGTCCTCGGGCGCTCTCGTCGGGGTGACGAGCCGGACCGAAGACTCGGCGCGCGCGCTGGCGGGGGAAGCGGGCGGCGCGGTCGTCGAGCTGGGCGAGGGGCTGGCGAGCGCCGACGTGGTCATCGCCTCGACCGCGAGCCCGGCCCCGCTCGTCTCGGTCGCAGGCGTTCGGACCGCGCGCGCCGCGACGCGGCGGCCGCTGCTCGTCGTCGACCTCGCCGTCCCGCGCGACGTCGCCGCCGAGGTTGGGCGCGAGCCGGGCGTGACGCTCTGGAACATCGAAGACGTGCGGGCGATGTTGCCCGCGCGCGTGGACCGGACGGCGGTCGGCAAGGTCCGCGCGATCGTGGACGAGGAGGTCGCCCGGACGCTGGACGCGCTGCGTGCGAGCAGCGTCGGCCCGCTCCTGCGACGGCTCGCCGGCACCCCGCACCTGACCGGGCGCGAGCGTCACGAGGCGATGACCGCGGTGAAGGTGCTCGCCGGCGCCGGGTCGCCCGGGGCCTTCGACCGCGCCACGCGTATGCTCTACGCGCCTTCCCAGGGAGAGAGCTGAGTCCATGCCACGAAGCGTCCTTCGAGTCGGCACGCGCGGGAGCGCGCTCGCGCTGGCGCAAGCGGAGCAGATCCGCAAGGCGATCGGCTCGATCGTGAGCCATCGCAACTTCGAGCTGGTGCCGGTGACGACGGCAGGGGACAGGATCGGCGGCGACGTGCCGGTCCGCGGCGGCAAGGGCGCCTTCACCCGAGCGATCACCGAGGAGCTGTTGAAGGGCCAGATCGACCTTGCCGTGCACTCGGCGAAGGACTTGCCGGCCGAGCAGGTGGAAGGCGTTGCGATCGGCGGCGTGCCCACGCGCGAGGATCCCCGCGACGTGCTGCTCTCGCGCGCGGGCGATCAGCTTCACAAGCTGCAACCCGGCGCGACGATCGGGACGTCGTCCCTGCGCCGAACCGTGCAGATCCTGGCGCTGGAGCGCGGGCTGGTTCCCACCCCGCTGCGCGGGAACGTCGACACGCGCCTGCGGCGGCTCTCGGCGGGGGAGGTCCACGCGATCGTCGTGGCGCTCGCGGGGCTGCGCAGGCTGGGCAAGGACGACCGCGTCAGCGAGATCCTGCCGATCAACGTGATGCTGCCGGCGCCGGGTCAGGGAGCGCTCGCGGTCGAGTGCCGCGCGAGCGACAAGCTGCTCCGGCCGGCGCTCGCCGAGCTGGAGGACCCAGACTCGCGCGCCGCGTTCGAGGCCGAGCGATCGTTCAGCGTCGCGCTCGGCGGCGACTGCTCGCTGCCGCTCGGCGCGCTCGCGGAGGCCGACGGCGAGCGCATCCGTCTGCGCGGGCTGATCGGCTCGCTGGACGGCAAGCGGATCCTGCGCGACCAGATCGAGGGCGACGACCCGGAAAAGGTCGGCCTCGAGCTTGCCGAGCGGTTTCGCGCCCTGGGAGCCGAGGAGATCATCGCCGAGATCAAGGCGTGAGCGCGGGCATGGACACCCGTCGCGCGCGCGGGGCGGCGGCCGGGTCGGTCGCGCTGGTGGGGGCGGGCCCGGGGGACCGCGGGCTCATCACCGTTCGCGGACACGCGCTCCTTCGAGCCGCCGACGTCGTCGTCCACGACCGGCTGGTCCCGGGATCGATCCTGGCGGCCGCTCGTCCCGATGCGCTCGTGATCGACGCCGGCAAGCGCCCGGGAGCGCCGGCCCGCGCGCAAGCCGCGATCGCGCGAGCGCTGATTCGTCACGCGCGCGCCGGCAGGACGGTCGTGCGCCTCAAGGGCGGCGACCCGTTCGTGTTCGGGCGCGGCGGCGAGGAGGCCGAGGCGCTCGCGCGGGCCGGGATCCCGTTCGAAGTCGTGCCCGGCGTGTCGTCGGCATTCGCCGGTCCCGCGGCGGCCGGGATCCCGGTGACGCATCGCGGGCTTGCGTCTTCGGTCGTCGTCGCGACGGCCACGGGCGCGCGCGGCGAGGTCGATTGGGACGCGATCGCGGCCGCGGACACCGCAGTCGTGCTGATGGGCCTCGAACGGCTGACCGACGTCGCCGCCTCGCTGATGGCCGCGGGCGTGCCGCGCGCGCGGCCCGTTGCGGTCGTGCAGGACGCGACGCTGCCGACTCAGCGCACGGTGACCGGCCCGCTGTCGGCGATCGCGCATCGAGCCGCGCGCGCGGGATTGCGCTCGCCCGCCGTCATCGTCGTGGGTCGCGTCGCCGGCCTCCGGGCGGTGATCGGGGGCTGGGACACCCGGCCTCTGTCCGGGCGGCGGGTGCTGGTGACTCGGTCCCGCGAGCAGGCCTCCGAGCTGTCGGGAACGCTCCTGGAGCTCGGCGCGGAGGTCGTGGAAGCGCCGGCGCTGGAGGTGCTTGCGCCGGCTTCGTGGTCGTCGCTCGACCGGGGGATCGTCGCCGTCGCGGGCGGCCGGGCGGACTGGGCGGTCTTCACCAGCGCCAACGGCGTGCGGTCGTTCTGGCGCCGGCTCGCGGCCGCAGGCCTCGACGCGCGCTCGCTCGCGGGCGCGCGAGTGGCGGCCGTCGGACCGGGCACTGCGTCGGAGCTTGCCCGGTGCGGGGTCAAGGCCGACCTCGTGCCGCCCAGCTTCACGACCGCGGCGCTCGCGGCCGCGTTCCCGAAGGGACCCGGCCGAGCGATCCTCGTCCGCGTGACGGGAGCGCCGCGCGCGCTCGACGACGCGTTGCGCGCGAAGGGCTGGACCGTCGCGCGCGCGAGCGCCTACCGGATTCGCGGCGCTCGATCGATGCCGGCCGCGGTGCGCCGCGCGGTGCAGGCGGGCGAGATCGACGTGCTGACGTTCGCCTCCAGCGGCACGGTGCGCGCGTTCATGGCCGCGCTGCGCGGGAAGCCGGGGCGCGGCTCGAAGATCGCCTGCATCGGGCCGGAGACGGCGCGCGCCGCGCGTGCGGCGGGCTTGCGGGTACACGCGGTCGCGGACCCGCACACGATCCCCGCGCTCGCGGCCGCGGTGGTCGGCCTCGTGGGGCCGCGCCCGGCCCGGCGCCGATAGGCTGGGCGATGATGGCTTCCTTCCCCGCGTCCAGGCCCCGGCGGCTTCGCGCGACCGAGGCGATGCGACGCCTCGCGCGCGAGACGGCGCTCGGCATCGACGACCTCGTGCTGCCGCTGTTCGTGAAGGAGGGCATCGCCGAGCCGCATCCGATCTCGTCCATGCCCGGCCAGGTGCAGCACACGCTCGACTCGCTGCGCAAGGAGCTGGCGGCCGCGGCCGGGGCCGGGATCCCCGGCGTGGTCCTGTTCGGCATTCCCGATCGCAAGGACGCCGCCGGGTCGCAAGCGGACGCCGAGGACGGGATCGTGCAGCGCGCGCTGCGCGAGGCGCGGGCCGAGGTCGGCGACGACGTCGTCCTCATCGCGGACCTTTGCCTTGACGAGTACACCGATCACGGACACTGCGGCGTGCTCGACGCGGAAGGTCGCGTGGACAACGACGCGACGCTCGAACGCTACGCCGCGATCGCGGTCGCGCAGGCGCGCGCCGGCGCGCACATGGTCGCGCCGAGCGGGATGATGGACGGCCAGGTCGGGGAGATCCGCGCGGCGCTCGACGAGGCGGGCTTCGAGCGGACGGCGGTCATGGCCTACGCGGCGAAGTTCGCCAGCGCGCTCTACGGACCGTTCCGCGACGCCGCCGAGTGCGCCCCGCAGTTCGGCGATCGCGCCTCCTACCAGATGGACGTCGCGAACGCGGTCGAGGCCGTGCGCGAGGCGCAGCTCGACGCCGGCGAAGGAGCCGACGTCGTCATGGTGAAACCGGCGGGAAGCGCGCTCGACGTGGTGCGAGCCGTCGCCGAAGCGGTCGAGGTTCCGGTCGCCGCCTACCAGGTGAGCGGCGAGTACGCGATGGTGAAGGCCGCGGCGGCGAACGGCTGGATCGACGAGCGGAGCGTGATGCTGGAGTCCCTCACCGCGATCAAGCGGGCGGGCGCCGGGATCGTCCTGACCTACTTCGCCCGCGAGGCGGCGGAAGCGCTGCGCGCGGGCTGAGGCACCACCCGGGCGAGGCGCCACAGTCGTGGACGGCCGGGCTGAGACGCCGCCGGCCCGAGGCCTTGGCCGAGCCCCTCCGCGCGTAGGCTGGAGACCGATGAGCCGGTCGGACGAGCTGTTCAAGCGCGCGCGCGACGTGATGCCCGGCGGCGTCAACTCGCCGGTGCGCGCCTACCGCGCCGTGGGCGGCACGCCGCGCTGGATCGCCTCGGCGTCGGGCTCGCGCGTGACCGACGCCGACGGCGCCGAGCTGATCGACTACGTGATGTCCTGGGGCGCGATCATCCTGGGTCACGCGGCGCCGTCGGTCGTGCGCGCCGTCGAGGCCGCCGCGCGCCGCGGGACGACCTTCGGCGCGCCACACGAGGCGGAGCTGCTGCTGGCCGAGCGTCTGATCGGCGCGGTGCCCTCGCTGGAGCGCGTGCGCCTGGTGAGCAGCGGGACGGAAGCGGCGATGACCGCCGTGCGACTGGCGCGGGCGGCGACCGGACGCGCGGCGCTCGTGCGCTTCGACGGCTGCTACCACGGGCACGCCGACGCGATGCTCGCGGGCGCGGGCTCGGGCGTGGCGACGCTGGGCATCGGCGGCTCGCCGGGCGTGACGGAGGGGAGCGCCCGCGACACGTTCGTGCTTCCCTACAACGACCTCGAGGCCGTGGGAACGGTCCTCGCCGCCTACGAGGTCGCGTGCGTGATCATCGAGCCGGCCGCGGCGAACATGGGCGTCGTGCCGCCCGCTCATGGCTTCCTCGCGGGCCTGCGTTCGCTCTGCGACGAGCACCGCACGCTCCTGGTCTTCGACGAGGTGATCACCGGCTTCCGGCTCGGGCGCGGCGGCGCGCAAGAACGATTCGGCGTGATGCCCGACCTGACGTGCCTCGGGAAGGTCGTGGGCGGCGGACTGCCGCTGGCCGCCGTCGGCGGGCGAGCCTCGATCATGGAGCTCCTGGCGCCGGACGGGCCGGTCTATCAGGCGGGGACGCTGAGCGGGAACCCGGTCGCGGTCGCGGCGGGGCTCGCCGTGCTCGACGCGCTCTCGGCGAGCCCGCCGTGGGAAGCGATGGAGGAGCGCGCGCGGACGCTGTGCCGGGCCCTCGAGGACTCGGCCGCGCGCGCGGGCGTCGCGCTGCGCGTGAACCGCGAGGGCTCGCTCTTCTCGGCCTTCTTCACCGCGGGACCGGTGACGGACGCGGCCGGCGCGCGCGCCCAGGACGCAGAGGCGTTCGCGCGGTTCTTCCACGCGATGCTCGATCGCGGCGTTCTGCTCCCGCCGAGCGCCTTCGAGGCGTGGTTCCTGTCGGCCGCGCACGGCGACGACGACGTCGCGCGAACCGCCGATGCGATCGAGCCGGCGATGCGCGCGGCAGCGGGGCCGTGACCGGCGAGCGGGAGGTCGGGGTCGGGCCGCACCCGCGTCCGTGGCCCGAGGACGAGCGGCTCGACCCCGATCTGCTCGCCCGCGGCGACGCGCGCAACGTCGTCGACGGCTATCGCTACTGGCGCACCGAGGTGATCGTCGCCGATCTCGACGAGCGCCGGCATCCCTTTCACGTCGCGATCGAGAACTGGAAGCACGACCTCAACATCGGCACGGTCGTGCGCAACGCCAACGCGTTCCTCGCGAGCGCCGTACACGTGGTCGGGCGCAGGAAGTGGAACCGGCGCGGCGCGATGGTCACCGACCGCTACCAGCACGTCGAGCACCACGACACGATCGACGCTTTCGTCGAATGGGCTCGGCGGGCCGGCCTGCCCGTGCTCGGCGTCGACAACCTGCCCGGGTCGGCGGCGATCGACCGGACGAGCCTTCCGCGCGCGTGCGTGTTCCTGTTCGGCCAGGAGGGCCCGGGGCTGAGCGAGGCCGCCGCGGCCGCGTGCGACCTGGTTCTTTCGATTCGCCAGTTCGGCTCGACGCGATCGATCAACGCGGGCGTGGCGAGCGGCATCGCCATGCACGAGTGGATCAGACAGCACGCGCCGGCGTGAGGCGCGGGCTCAGACCGGCGCGGGCGCCTGGACCTGGGTGCGGCTCTCCATCTGGGCGTCGCGCGCCTTCTGCTTCTTCTCGAACCGTGCGAGCAGCCACAGGTGCACGACGAAGCCGATCAGGCTGACGAGGAAGAAGTAGAGCGCGTAGAGGAAGACCAGCCCCTTGTCGCGGTAGGCGAAGACGGTGACCTCGCCGTGCTTGTCGGTGGCGGGGATGGTCACGCCGAACAGCAACGTGTTGCCGGTCTGGACGTAGCGAGCCTCCGCGACCGGCTTCTCGCGGTCGGCGTCGCTCACGGCCGGCGCGCCCGGCAGCCTGAACTCCCAGTCCGCCGGCTCGACGGCGTCCAGCTCGTTGACGGTGTGCAGGTTCGCCATCGCCGCCCTGATCGCGGTGCGGACGGTCTGGACCTCGCCGGTCGAGTCGATCATGCCGGGATAGATCGTTCCGGGCGCGTCCCACCCCGCCGGGAAGGCGTCGAGCTCGGCCGCGAAGCCGGCCGCTTGGTCGCTATCGGGCAGGAAGGGGACCCAGGCGGGCTCGCGACCGCGCGGGCCGGTCGCCGGCGTCGTGCCGGGCGCGCCGAGAAGCCAGATCAGCGACATGATCAGCATGAGCGCCGACAGCGACACCATCGTGATCAGGTAGCCCTGGCGCGCGCCGAAGTTCGACGCCAGGAGCATGTAGATGCCGCCGATCAAGGCGAGCACGATGATGACGAGCGAGATGACGGCCGGGTAACCCTTGAAGCAGCCGTCGCAGGCGAGCGGGACCAGTTCGGCGAAGGCGGTCATCACGAACTCCTCTGAATGCTCTGGATGAAGCGGACCAGGGCCTCGATCGCGTCGTCGCCGAGCGCTTCCCACGAGGGCATCGAGGGCCGGTTGGTGTTCAGGCGCCCCTTGCGGATGACCGCCTCAACCTCCGCGCGGCTCAGCCGCTCGAACGCCACCGTGAGGTTCGGACCCACGCCGCCCGCGCCTGTGATCGTCGCCTTGCCCTCGTCGTCGAGCCCGTTGTGACAGATGGCGCAGTTCGCCTCGAACAGCTCTCTGCCCTTCGCGTCGGGGTCGGCCGCGGGGAAGTCCTCCTGGATGTCCTGCAGGTACACGACCAGGTTGTCGATCTGCGCCGAGTTGAGCGGCCCGCCGAAGGCGAGCGACCACGTCGGCATCGGCGTGCCCGGCCGTCCCCGGTTGATCGCGTCGTAGATGAGCTGCGTGATCTCTTCCTCGGTCCGCCCGGAAGCGGTGTACCGCGAGTAGATGTAGCGCAGCGGCGGCTCGGCCATGTTGCGCGACACGCCGTTGATCACGAGCGGCTGTACCCCGCCGCTGCCGGCCTTGCCGTGGCAGGTGACGCACTGGAACTCCTCGTAGAGGTGCGCGCCTTCGGTCACTTCGCGCTCGACGAAACGGCTCTCCGCGTCGGCGAGCCGCGTCGGCTCGCGGAGCCAGTACGCGGGCAGCCACAGGGCCATGAGCATCGTCGCCGCGCCGCCCCAGGCCAGATAGTTGGTGATGACGCGCTTCTCGAGCGCCTCGTCGGAGGGCCCGGGGCGCATAGACGGCGGAACTTTCGCCGTGCGCCGGCCGCGCAGCTCGCCCGAGGCCGACATGACCAGCAGCAGCACGAACAGGGCGATGCCGCCCGCGACGACGAGCGCGGTCGTCACGCGCTGGTCGACAGCGAGTGGAATCAACACGTCCCCCCTGAGCATCCCGTCAGGCCTCTTCCGCGATGATCGCCGGGTCCACGCAGAACGGCCCCTCGGGCTGCTGCCCGGTCGTGTTCGTGCCCCGAACCGGCCCGGTGATGATGATCCCGGTGTTCACCACGAGCCGCCCGTCCTCGGAGGCGATGGGGAAGCGGTCGAGCCCGCGCGGCGCGGGACCCAGCCGGTACTCCCCCGCGCGGTTGTACTTCGAGCCGTGGCACGGGCACTCGAACCACTGGGACGCCTCGCAGAACGGGACCCGGCAGCCGAGGTGCACGCAGCGCTGGTACAGCGCCATCAGCCCCTCGGCGATCAGGCCCTCTTCGTACGTGCCGTCGTTGCTCGCCGCGTCGTACTCGACCAGGTAGAACCGGCCCGGCGCGTAGTAGAAGGGCTTCTTCGTCGCGCGGATCTCCGACTTGATGTCCGCGGCCGAGGTCCCGAGGGTGATCTCCCCGCCGAAGCCGCCGGACAGGTCGGGCCACAGGAACGCCAGGCTTCCCAGCCCGAAGCCCTCCAGCGCCGCGAGCCCGAAGCCCGCGCCCATGACCTTGCGGAAGAAGCCGCGCCGCGTCATCTGCGACGGCGGGCCGATCAGGGGCTGGGGCGGTCCCGACTCGCCCGCGTGCCGCGGACGGACGATCGAGGCGACGTTGATCGCCGCGAGCCCGAGGCCGGCAAGGATGAAGGGAACGAAGATTCCTATCAGGACCCACGTCGTGGTGCTTACCGCCAGCATCGTCCTCACCATTCCCTATAGATCGAAGAACACGCCGGAGTTCCAGGGCCAGATGAAGTTGTAGCCGGGTCCACGGAACAGCACGCCGAGGATGACCAGCACGCACCAGAACATCATGAAGATCGTGAAGATGATGACCGCGAGCTTGCGTCGCTCGGGCTTCATGCTCGGGTTCTTGTCCGCGTAGGGCAGCGCCATGAGCGCGAACAGCCCGAGCCCGGGGATGGTCACGCCGGCGACCATCGGGTGGAAGTAGCGGAGCAGCTCCTGCAACCCCAGGAAGTACCACGGCGCCTTGGACGGGTTCGGCGTGAGGCTCGGGTTCGCCAGCTCGCGGAAGGGCGCGTCCTTGAAGGTGGAGAAGACCAGCAGGAACACCATGCACACGAGCAGCGAGAGCAGCTCGGCCGCCAGCAGGTGCGGCCAGACGTTGACCTTGTCGTCCTGCCGCTTGACCGTGCGCTGGATGCCCTCGGGCGGGACGACCGCGAGCAGCCGGTGGGTCTCGCCCGCGCCGGTGCCGCGCCCCCCGCCGCCGTTGGTGGTTGCGGTCCGTCCCGTGGCCGCGGCGACCCGCGCCGCGCGCTGCTCGGGCGTCAGACGTTCCTGGACGGCGGTTGCCGTGGGCGCCCCGCTCGCCGCCGCGGGTGCCGCTCCGGCCGGCGCCGTTTCCGCGGGAGCGGCTTCAGGCGCCGCCGCTTCCGCCGCGGCCGCCTTCTTCTCGCCGGGGCCGGCCTTGCCGCGGGTCTTGCGCACCCATGCCGACTTCGCGAGCGCGCGCGCTTCCCGCTCCGACTTGCCCTCGGCGAGGGCCTTGTCGAAGACCTCCTGGACTATCCCTATCTCTTCGTCGGCCATGGCTTCCTCTTACAGCGGACCGCTGATCCCGCCGTCCTTGCGGATGCGCCAGAAGTGGACGGCCATCAGCAGCACGGCGATGAACGGCAGCGCAAGGACGTGGAGCACGTACCAGCGGATGAGCGTCGGCGGCCCCACCTCCAAGCCGCCCACGAGCACGAACTTCACCTGGCGACCGAACACCGGCGTGTAGCCCATCATGTTCGTCCCGACCGTGACGGCCCAGATCGCGAGCTGGTCCCACGGCAGCAGGTAGCCGGTGAAGGAAAGCAGCAGCGTGATCTGCAGCAGGTTCACGCCGATCACCCAGTTGAACTCCCGCGGGGGCTTGTAGGCGCCGTGGTAGAAGACGCGCGCCATGTGCAGGAACACCGTGAACACCATCAGGTGCGCCGCCCAGCGGTGCATGTTGCGAACGAGCTGCCCGAACGTGATCGCCTGGGACAGGTCCTGCATGTCGGCGTAGACCGCGGCGGACTGCAGGTCCACGGCCGGCCGGTAGTAGAACATCAAGTAGATGCCGGTGATGGTCAGGATCGTGAACAGGAAGAACGACAGGCCGCCCAGGCAGAACGTGTAGGTGAGCTTCAGCCCGTGCCGCTTCACCTTCACCGGGTGCAGGTGGTAGAGCACGTTGTTCATCGTGGCCAGCGCGCGGTCGCGCGACGTGTCGCGGTAGCCCTTGCGCAGGTACGAACCGGGCCGGAAGATCGACTTCCACACCTGCGAGTCCTGGGTCTTCTCCTTCAGAAGCTCCAGGCGCTCGGTTACGAGTGGTTTCTGGTCCTTGGCCACGTCCCCCCGCCTTACTTCGCTCGGTCCCCGACGGTCATGTAGAACAGCGCGTCCGACGGACACCGGTCCACGCAGATGCCGCACCGCGTGCACTCGGTGTCGTCGATGACGAACACGGCCGCGGCGTTCCCCGACTGGTCGCGGATCGCCGCGCTGTCCGCGTCGGCGACGATCTCACCGGAGAGCATGTAGATGCAGTCCCACGGGCAGACGTCCTCGCACGCGCGGCACAGGATGCACAGGTCCGCTTCCAGGCCGATGTGCCGCTTCGGCTTGACGCGCTGCTGGAGCCAGTTCGGATCGACGATCTTGAGGTCGTACTCGTCGTAAAACTGCGGCTTGTTGCTGATGGCGCTCATCGCTCACCGCCCGCCTTCGGCCGCGTCACTTGTAGCCTCCCGTGGCTTCGGGCTTGGTCTCGCCGGATGCGAGCTGCCGCGGGTTCTTCTTCTGGTAGATGACGAACGCCACGACGAACAGGCCCAGCACGACCGCGTTCTCGACCACGACCACGCTGTCCTTCACGGTCTGCTTCAAGCACGAGAGGTCGAGCTTCACGCACCCCTGGCCGCCCATGCCCAGCTCGCCCTCGGCGAAGTAGAGCCACCAGCTCGGCAGGATCGCCAGGAGGTGCCAGCCGATGATCGAGATCCCGAGCCCGGCGACCGATGCCTTCACCCACTCGTTCTTGATCTTCATGCTTCCGACCAGCATCGCGCCCGCGATTCCGAGGTAGATGGCCTCGGAAACGATGAGCAGAGCCGGGCTGAGCGGATCGATCGTGAAGTTCACGAACCTGCGGCCTCCCCCTCCAACGCGGGCGATTATACGTGTGCCCTGTCGAAGCCATATCAAGCACCGGGTGCCCCTCCGGGCTTGTGATCTTGTTCACAAGGCAGTCCCAAAACAAAGGCCTGCCTGCCTCATCCGATTATCGACCGCCGGTCGCCACCGTGCAAAACGGGGAACGTGAACTCGTGCGCTACCGGACGCCGAAGGCGTCCTCGACGGCCGCGCGCACCTCCGCGGCGGAGGCGAACTCGCCGAACTTGTAGCGTGCCACCCGCTGCTCGGCGTCGACGAACACGGTCGTCGGCAGCAGCGGTCGCAGCACGTTCCCGAAATGCGCGTACAGCCGCCCTTCCTCGTCGAACGCGAGGTCGTAGGCGACGCCGGTGCGATCGGCGAACCGCTCCGCCGCGACGCGCGTCTCGCCCTGCACGCTGAGCATGTTCATGCCGACGAAGGCGACCCTTCCCTCGAGCTCCGTCGCGACGGCGTCGATATCGGGCATCTCCTTGATGCACGCGGCGCACCAGGACGCCCAGAAGTTGAGCACGAGCGGCCTTCCCGCGTAGGCCGAGAGCCGCACATCCGGCCGCCCGCCGATTCCTTCGAACGAGCAGTCCGGGATCTTCTGACCCAGGCTGATCAGCGAGTCCGCCGTGCACGGCGGCAACGCCTCCGGCGGGTTGGGCGAGCACGCCGTCCCGGCGACGGCGAATGCGACGACAACGGCGAGCGCGCGCACGCCGTCATCCTGACACACCGTTCCGGGGGCGCGCTCCGGCGGCTCGCCCGCGGCGCTACAGTCGGTGCGATGCTCCTCGCGCGCGCCGTCGTCGCCGTCGTCTTGCTCGCCGTTTCGTGCGCGCCGGGCGGGGGCGGGGGGGGCATCCAGGTCGCCGCCGGCCCGGGCAACGTGGTGGCCGTCCCGGTCGCCGAGCGCACGGCGGCGCCGGTCGTCGAGGGCGAGCGGCTCACCGAGGGACCGCCGCGGGTGGAGCCCGGCGAGCTGGACGGCGTTGTCGCCGTCGTCAACTTCTGGGGGTCGTGGTGCGGGCCCTGCCGCGAGGAGCAGCCGCGGCTCGAGGCGCTGTGGCGGCGGTACGAGTCGCGTGGCGTGCGGTTCGTCGGCATCGACACGCGCAGGGACCAGCGCGCGGCGGCGCTTGCGTTCCTTGACGAGTTCGACGTGACCTACCCGTCGATCTACGACCCCGACTCCGCGCTCGCCTTCGCCTTCGGTGTGCGGTTCATGCCGGCGACCTACGTGATCGACGCCGAGGGCCGCATCGCGGCATACGTGATCGGCGCGTTGCAAGATGAGGACGACATGGCCCGGATCCTTGACGCGGAGCTGGCGTGACGCAGGTGGAGACGCCGCGAACCGCGGCGCGAGCGCGCTGGTGGCTCGTGCCGGCCTGGGTGGCCGGCGTCGCGGCCGGCGTCGCCGCGTTCATCGCGGTCGTCGCCTGGGCGCTGCCGGACGAGCAGATCCAGGGGGCGCTGCTCGGTCCGACCGGGTTCGTGGTCGCGTTCGTCGTGGGCATGGTGAGCTTCTTCTCGCCGTGCGTGCTGCCGCTGCTCCCCGGGTACCTGACGTTCGTCTCGGGCATCAGCGGCGAGGAACTGGCCTCGGAGCGTTCGCGCCACCGCGTCCTGGCCGGGACGGGGCTGTTCGTGCTCGGGTTCGCCGTGATCTTCACCGCGCTCGGCGCGGTCGCCAGCGGCATCGGCGGCGCGTTGAACGAGAACCTGTCGCTGCTCTTTCGCATCGCGGGCGTGATCGTGATCCTGATGGGCCTGGCGTTCTTCGCCCCCCCGTTCCTGCGCTTCCTCGAGGTCGAGCGACGTCCCTTCATGGAGCGCGTGCGTCCGGGGCTCGCCGGCGCGTTCCCGCTGGGGCTCGCCTTCGGGATGGGCTGGGTGCCGTGCGTGGGACCGGGGCTCGGCATCATCCTCACGCTCGGCGTCGTGGAGGGAACGGTCCTGAAGGGCGCGCTGCTCACGTTCTTCTTCTCGCTCGGCTTCGGCATCTGGTTCCTGCTGGCCGGGATCGGGACCAAGCGAGCGCTGCAGGCGGCGGCGTGGCTGCGCAGGCGCACGCGGCTCATCCAGGCCGTCGGCGGCGTGTTCATGATCGCGATCGGCGTGCTGCTCGTCACCGACCAGTGGGCGCGGGTCATGGGCCCGGTCCAGTCGTGGCTGAACAGCCTGTTCATCCCGCCCGTGTAGGCCGCCCCGGCCCCGTGTCGCGCTCGCCGGTTGGGGGCCGTACCCTTTGTCCCCAGCGCCAAGGCGCTTCCCCACGATGAGCCGGCAGCAGCCACCTCCCGTCGCGGTGCTCAGCGCCGCCTGGCGGACCCTGCGCCGGATGCGCACGGCGATCATCCTGTTGCTGATCCTGGCGGCGGGCGCCGCCGTCGGCGCGTTCTTCCCGCAGCGTCCGGTCTCGCCCCTGACGGCGAACGCGTGGGTCGAGGACCACCGTTCGTGGGCGCGTATCGCGGAGTTCTTCGGGCTGCTCGACGTGTACGGGTCGTGGTGGTTCATGGCCATCTCCGTGCTGCTCCTGGTGAGCCTGGTCGGGTGTCTCCTGCCGCGCTACCGCGCGTTCTTCCGCGCGGTTCGCGCACGGCCGAGGGCGGCCGCGGCGCTGGAGGTCCAGCCGCACTACCGGACGGGGGAGATGGCGCTCGCGCCCGAAGCGGCGCTCCATGGCGCCGAGCGGTTGTTGCGCGACCGCCGCTTCCGGCTCGCGCGCGAGGACGGCACGGTCGCGGCGGAGAAGGGGCACTGGCGCGAGGGCGGGAGCCTGGTCTTCCACACGGCGCTGCTCGCGCTGCTGATCGGCATGGCGGCCGGCAAGCTGTTCGGGCACAGCGGTCAGGTCGCCGTGATCGAAGGCGAGACCTTCCGCGACACCCGCATCGAGTACGACTCGCTCAGCGCAGGCCGGTTCTTCCCCGGCCACAAGGGGTTCGGCGTGACGCTCGAAGCGTTCGACGTCGATTGGTACCCCAACGGCGTCCCGAGCACGTTCGTCGCTCGCACGAGCATCCTCGATCAGGAGGGGACCTTCGTGCGCCCGTACGACGTGTACGTGAACTCGCCGCTGACCTACGACGGCGTGCGGCTGTACTTGCTGTCCTGGGGCTGGGCGCCGGAGATCAGGGTGAGGCAGAACGGCGCGGTGCTCTACGACGGGCCGACGGTCTTCCTGTCCGACGACGGTTCGTGGCGCGGCGTGGTGAAGACGCCGGGCGCCGAGCCGCTGGAGATGGGCCTGGAGATGTTCTTCGTTCCCGACGCCGTGCTCGGCGACGACGGCACGCCGGTCAACGGCGGCCCCCGGCCGGAGAACCCGCTCGTCGTCTACCAGCAATACCTCGGGGACTTGCGCCTGGAGGAGCCGCAGTCGGTGTATGCGCTCGACCCGCGCGAGCTGGCGCCCGGCGCGGTCGGCGCGCTGCGCCTCGGCCGGACAGAGGGCCTGGGCGACGGCATCGAGGTCTCGTTCACCGGGCTCAAGCAGTACGCGGTGTTCCACGTCGCGTCGAACCCCGGCGCGCCGGTCTTGCTCGTCGCCGCGATTCTGCTGTTGGTCGGCCTGATTCCCGCGCTGTATAGTTCGCGCCGGCGCGTCTGGGTGCGCGCGACGCTGCACGGCGACGCCGCGCGCGTCGAGATCGCCGGCAACGCGGCGCAGCGCAAGGCCGCGTTCGAGGAGGAGTTCACGGAGCTGGTGCGGGACCTCGACCGCGATCTCCACGCCCGAATGAGTGCCGACTCCGCGCCGGACGGGCGGAGAATCGGCGCTCAGATCGGAGGACCCGATGGTTGACGCACAACTGGCGCAACTCTCCGACACGCTGTTCTGGGTGGCCATGGCCGTCTACGCCGTGGCGATGGGCGCCTTCTTCGCCGCGCTGTACCGCGGCGCGCGGATCGGGGCGGCGGCCACGGTGATCGCGTGGGGCGGGCTCCTCGTCCATGCGACCTCGATCGCGACGCGGGCGCTGTCGGTCGGGCGGGTGCCGTGGGGCAACATGTTCGAGTACTCCAACATGATCGGGCTGCTGCTCGTCGCGGTGTACCTGCTCGTCCTCGACCGGCGGCTCGGGCTGCGCCAGCTCGGCGGCTTCGCGATGGGGGCGGCGGTGCTCGCCCTGGCCGGCGCGCGCGGCGTGTACGCGCCGGCCGGTCCGCTCGTCCCCGCGTTGCAGTCGTGGTGGCTGCGGGTCCACGTGCTCGCCGCGATCGTCGCCTCGACGCTGTTCGGCCTGTCGTTCATCTTCACGGTGCTGTCTCTGGTCAAGTCGCGGATCGAGCGCCGCTCGCCCGCGTTTACCGGGAGCACCGTCGGCGCCGCCTACGTCGGGACCGAGCCGGAGGCGCCCGCGGAGCGTCGCGAAGGACTCCCCGTCGACTTCGACAACGAGGAGCCCGCCCTCGCCGAGCGCCGCGCGATGTCGCGCATCCCGAGCGCCGCGCGCTTCGACACGCTCGCCTTTCGCACGATCCAGATCGCGTTTCCCGTCTGGACGTTCGCGGTCATCGCCGGCGCGATCTGGGCCCACGAGGCCTGGGGCCGGTACTGGGGCTGGGACCCGAAGGAGACGTTCGCCTTCGTCACCTGGGTGATCTACGCCGGCTACCTGCACGCGCGGGCGACGGCCGGCTGGCGCGGCACGCGCGCCGCGGTCATCTCCGTCGCCGGGTTCGTCAGCGTGCTCTTCACCTACTTCGCGGTGAACCTCTGGATCGCGGGGCTGCACAGCTACCAGCGATGAACGACGCCGGTCGATGAAGCTCGGGCTCGGCCAGTTCACGCTGCAAATCCCACCGTGGGACGACCGCGACCACGCGGCGCTGTACGCCGACACGCTCGACCTCGTCGCGCGCGCCGACGAAGCCGGGTTCGATTCGGTGTGGCTCGCCGAACACCACGCGGCGACGGACGGCTACAACCCGTCGGTGCTCCCGATGCTCGCCGCGTTCGCGGCGCGCACGAGGCGCATCGAGCTGGGGAGCGCGGTGTTGCTGGCGCCCTTCCACGACCCGCTGCGCGTGGCCGAGGACGCGGCGGTCGTGGACAACATCAGCGGCGGGCGCCTGAACCTCGGGCTCGGCTTGGGGTGGGCGCCCGAGGAGTACCGGATGTTCCAGGCGCCGTCGAAGGGGCGCGGACGGCGGCTGGCGGAGTTCGCGCAGGTGCTGCGCGCGGCCTGGACGCAGGAGCGGTTCACGTTCGGCGGCGAGTTCTACGACTACCGGGACGTGGCCGTGATGCCGAAGCCGGCGCGCACGCCTCGCCTGTGGCTCGGGGGCACGGTCGACGCGGCGCTCGATCGTGCGGCGCGCTACGGCGACGGTTACTTCCCGCCGTCGACGCACGGCGTCGACGGCGTGGCCGAGCGCGCGGAGGCGGTCGTCGCGGCGCGCGCGCGCGCGGGCGCGACGGGGCCGTTTCGCTTCGGCACGTTCGTGCCGGTCGGCATCGGACGGGACGCCGACGAGGGGTGGGCCTCGATCCGCGACGGCGTGATGCACGTGCGCGGCTCGTACATGCTCTGGGCGCAGGGGGAGCGCGACGTGTCCGGCGCGCGCGACGCGGTGGCGCCGTTCGAGGAGCAGATCAGGGCGAGCACGCTCGTCGGCTCCCCGAAAGACATCGTCGCGCGGCTCGAACGCATGGCCGAGGACGTGGAAGGGCTGGGCTTCTCGGAGGTCTTCTTCAGCGCGGGACTCGGGCTGCCGGGCATGCCCCGCGACGCGGTTGCCGCGGCCATCGACGCGTTCGCGTCCGAGGTCCTGCCGGCCTTCCGGTGAGAGCGCGATGAGCTGGGAAGCCTGGCTGACGCTGGCGGTGGTCGCACTGGTGATCGGGACGGTGGCGACCGAGCGGGCGCCGCTTCCGCACGCGCTCTTGGGCGGGCTCACGGTCCTGCTCGTGACCGGCGTGCTCGAACCGGAGGAAGCCTTTGCCGGCTTCTCAAACCCCGCGCCGCTGACCGTCGCCGCGCTGTACGTCATCGCGCGCGCGGTCGAGCGGACCGGCGCGGTGGAGTACATCGTCTCGCGCATGCTGGGCGGCGGCACGCAGCGCAGCGACCGCGTCGCGCTCGCGCGCGTCTTGATCCCGACGACGGTGCTGTCGGCGTTCATGAACAACACGCCGGTGGTCGGCGTCATGGCGCCGGCCGTCGCCGCGTGGGCCCGCCGCGCCGGCCGCCCGGTGAGCCGGTTCCTGATGCCGATCTCGTTCGCCGCGCTCTTCGGCGGGATCCTCACCCTGATCGGCACCTCGACCAACCTCGTGGTCGCCGGGCTGATGCGCGAGGAGGGAATCGAGCCGCTGGGACTGTTCGAGATCACCAGGGTCGGGCTGCCGCTCGCCGTCGTCGCCCTGCCGATCATCGCCCTGATGGCTCCGGTCGTGCTGCCGTTGCGCCGGGCGCCGGGCGAGCAGCTCTCCACGCGCGCGCGCGAGTTCACCGTCGAGATGCAAGTCGACGCGGGCGGAGCGCTAGAGGGGAAGTCGGTGGCCGACGCCGGACTGCGAAGCCTCCAGGGCGTGTTCCTGGTCGCGATCGACCGGGACGGCATCCAGCGCGCGCCGGTGCAGCCCGAGAACGTGCTACGCGGCGGCGACCGCCTGGTGTTCGCGGGAAACGTGGACCGGATCTTGGACTTGCAGCGAACGCCCGGGCTGAGCCCGGCGGAAGGCCACCACTTCGCCGACTTCCAGGCCGACCACGGCAACCGCTTCTACGAGATCGTCGTCTCGGCGGCGTCGCCGGTCGCCGGATCGACGTTGAAGGAGGCAGGGTTCCGCGCGCGGTACGGAGCCGCGGTCGTGGCGATCCATCGCGCGGGCGAACAGATCCCCGGCAAGCTCGGCGAGGTGACGATCCATGCCGGCGACGTCTTGATCCTCGTGGCCGACGGCGGGTGGGGCCGGCGCTGGCGCGACCATCACGACTTCCTCGTCGTGGGATCGCTCGGCGAAGGACCGCCGTTGCGCAAAGGGAAGGCGCGCATCGTGGCGGTCGTCATGGGCCTCATGCTGATCGCGGCCGGGACCGAGCTGCTGGACATCCTCACGGCCGCGCTCGTCGCGGCGCTGTCGCTCGTCGCGCTCCGGGTGATCACGCGCACGCAGGCGCGCGACGCGGTCGACCTGGAGGTGGTCGTCGCGATCGGCGCCTCGTTCGGAATCGGCTCGGCGCTGGCGTCCACGGGGCTCGCGGCGACGTTCGCCGAGGGGATCGTCGACGCGTTCAGCCCGTTCGGGGACACGGGCGTGCTGATCGGGCTGCTCGTGGCGACGATGGCGCTCACCTCGACGGTGACGAACAACGCCGCAGCCGTGCTGATGTTCCCGATCGCGCTGGCCACGGCGGCCGGCACCGGGATCGACGTGCGCCCGCTCGCCGTCGCGGTGACCGTCGCCGCCTCGGTCGACTTCGTCACGCCGATCGGCTACCAGACCAACACGATGGTCTACGGCATGGGCGGCTATCGATGGGGCGACTTCGTCAGGTTGGGCGGCGTCCTGACGGTCGTTATGCTCATCGGCGCAACCATCTTGATCCCGCTCGGCTGGCCGCTTCGGCCCTGACGGTTTCGCCGGCCGCCGCGCTACGAAAGGACGCCACGCAATGGACAACCTCATCGCCCCCCACGGAGGCACGCTGATCGACCGCTTCGCCGGACCCGAGCGCGCGGCCGAGATCCAGGAGGCCTCGCGCGACTGGCCGTCCTGGGACCTGACCGATCGGCAGCTCTGCGACCTCGAGATGATCCTGAACGGCGCGTTCTCGCCGCTGACCGGGTTCATGGGCCAGGCCGACTACACCGGCGTGTGCCAGAAGATGCGCCTGGACGACGGCACGCTCTGGCCGATCCCGGTCACGCTGGACGTGACCGAGGAGTTCGCGTCCGGGATCGCGCCCGGCGGCTCGATCGCGCTGCGCGACGCCGAGGGCGTGATGCTCGCGGCGCTCACCGTGACCGACGTCTGGACGCCCGATCGCACCGACGAGGCCGTGCAGGTCTACGGGACCGACAATCCCGAGCACCCGGCCGTCGCCTACCTCCAGCGGCGCTCGAACCCCGTCTACGTCGGAGGCACGCTGGAAGGGCTCGCGCCGCCGTCGCACTACGACTACCACGACCTCCGGCTGACGCCCGCGCACCTGCGGGAGGAGTTCGCGCGGTCCGGCTGGACGACCGTCGTCGCCTTCCAGACGCGCAACCCGATGCACCGCGCCCACTACGAGCTGACGCTGCGCGCCGCGAAGGACTTGGAGGCGAACCTGCTCATCCATCCGGTCGTCGGCATGACCAAGCCCGGCGACGTCGATCACTACACGCGCGTGCGGTGCTACCGCGCGATCCTGGATCGGTACCCCGCGCAGACGGTCAAGCTGTCGCTGTTGCCGCTCGCGATGCGCATGGGCGGTCCGCGCGAGGCGATCTGGCACGCGATCATCCGCAAGAACCACGGGTGCACGCACCTGATCGTCGGCCGTGACCACGCCGGGCCCGGCAGCGACTCGTCCGGGACGCCGTTCTACGGTCCCTACGACGCGCAAGAGCTGCTGCGCGAGCACGAGCAGGAGCTGGGCGTGACGATGGTGCCCTTCCAGTTGATGGTCTACCTGCCCGACGAGGACCGCTACATCCCCGTCGACGAGGTGGCCGAGGGGCAGAAGACGCTCAACATCTCGGGCACGGAACTGCGTGCGCGCCTGGCCGACGGGCGCGAGATCCCCGATTGGTTCTCCTTCCCCGAAGTCGTCAAGGAGCTGCGGGCGAGCGAGCCGCCGCGCCACAAGCGCGGCTTCACCGTGTTCTTCACCGGGCTGTCGGGCTCGGGCAAGTCGACGATCGCGAACGTGTTGCTCGTGAAGCTGCTCGAGATGGGCGGGCGGACGGTGACGCTGCTCGACGGGGACCTCGTGCGCAAGAACCTGTCGAGCGAGCTGGGCTTCTCCAAGGAGCACCGCGACATCAACATCCGCCGCATCGGCTACGTCGCCAGCGAGATCGCCAAGGCGGGCGGCATCGCCATCTGCGCCCCCATCGCTCCCTACGACGCCGTGCGCAAGGACGTGCGCGGCGCGGTCGAAGAGGAGGGCGGCGGGTTCATCCTGGTTCACGTCGCGACGCCGGTCGAGGTGTGCGAGCAGCGCGACCGCAAGGGCCTCTACGCCAAGGCGCGCGCCGGCATCATCAAGGAGTTCACCGGGATCTCCGACCCCTACGAGGAGCCGGCCGACGCCGAAGTCGTGATCGACACGACGGAACTGACGGCCGAGCAGGCGGCGCAGAAGGTGCTCCTGCACCTCGAACACGAAGGCTTTATCGCAGGCGCGATCGCTTGAGGCGTCCTAGACGAGTCGGCTGACGGGGTTCCTTGAAATGCGGTCGCGCACCCGCGCGCGAACTGCGCGGAGCCGCACGCGGCCCGGGATTGCGAACGCGTCGATGCCGCGCTCGTAGCCCAGGTCGTCGAGCAGATCGCCGGCGAGCGCCTCGAACAGCGCTACATCGTCGCCATCCAGGCGCGTGCGCCAGTCGCGGAGGCCCTTCGTGATCGGCTTGTTGAGGTTCGCCATGTGGGCGCTCCTCGGTTCGCGCCGGCGCTCGTGGAACGAGAGCATCCGTTCCTCGAACGGTACGTCGATGAACGTGCAGATGGCCCGTGCGACCGCTTCCGGATCATCCAGCAGCGTCTCGTAACGGAATTCGAAGTAGCGGCCGGCACCCAGCGCACGCCCGGCGCTCCGCGCGGCAGAGACGCGCGCGCGCCAATACAGCGCGGCACGATCCAGCTCCGTCGGACCGAACGGCGCCTCCATGACCGAGAGCGCCACGTTCCGCCCGTCGCGAATGATGTGCACGAACCGTGACTCGGGAAACAGGTCGGCGAGAAGCGGGATGGAGCCCGCGTACCGCGGCGTCTTGTCCGCATACCTGGTCTTTCCGAGACGCCAGGCCATCAGCCGATACATCCACCGGATGGCGTCGGGCAGGTCGGCAGGCGGCCGTCGCTTGAACAATTGCTTGAGGTCGCGTGCGGTGATGCGGCGAGTCCAGTCATGGAAGCGCGGATGCGCGCGCAGGTCGGCCAGGAAAGTGGCGACGTCGAAGGAGCCGTCGCCCTCGTAGCGCGCCCGGTTCGCCGCGAGGTCGGGGATGAAGTGCGACTCCGGCGAGATCGCGAGCTGCGAGTTGGCGTCGAAGATCGCGCGCAGCAGGGTCGTGCCCGATCGCTGGCAGCCGGTGAAGAAGACGAACGGCGGAGGCTCGCGGCTCGCACGCCGCGGCGGGAAGCGAGGGCCGCCTCGAGCGGACTGCCGCTCGCGCGGGTGCCGCAGATCGCCTCCAGCGCCGGCGATCTCGCGGCCGCGTGCGGCGAGCGCAATCGCGGCCGCCGCGCGCGCGCTCTCGTCGGGTTCGGTCACCGGCTCGTAGCCCAGCGCTCGCAGCGAGTCGCGGGCGATCGCCTCGCACAGCATCAGGTCGTGGGGAGCCATCTGCGCGCGGAAATCGCGGAGACCCCCGGTGAGCGGCCGGTCGAGGTGCTGGAAGGTCGGATCCGTGGTGGGAGCGCGACCCTCGTGCCAGCCGAGCATCGCCGGGTCGAACGGACGGTCGATGAACGCGCAGATGCGCCGCAACGTCGCCTCGGGGTCGGCGATCAGGTCTTCATGCCGGTACTCCAGGTAGCGCTCCGGGCCCAGCGTCTCGCCCGCGGTCCGCCCCGCCCGGACGCGTTCGTTCCAAAACACCGCCGCCGTCGCGACCGTGCGCGGCCCCCAGGGCATGTCCAGCAGCGACAGCGTCACGTTGCGACCGTCACGGATGGGGTGGATGAAGCGCGCCCCGGGGAACGTGGCCGCGAGGGCCTGGATCATCGTGACGTACGGAGGAGTCTTGTCTCCCGCGACCTCCTTCCCGTGATGCCCGGCGTACGCGGCGTAGGTCAGCCGCAGCGCGTCGATGAGGTCGAGCGCGTCGGTCTCGTCGCCGAGCGCTCGACGAACCAGTTGCCCCGGAAGGTCCCACGCGCGGAACCGCGGGTGGCTCAACAGGTCCGTGATGAATCGTTCGCGCGAGAAGCCGGCGGGTCGCTCGTACCGTCGGCGACGGCTCAAGAACCAGGGGATGAAGTGAGACTCCTCCGGGATCGCGATCGCGGGGTGCGCCGAGAGCATCAGCCGCAGGAGGGTCGTTCCCGATCGGTGGCAGCCGACGATGAACGGCGACACCTCCGGCGTCATGAACGCGGCGTCCCGGTCGAGGGGCGCACGCTGCCGCGCGCGCCGAGGGGTGTGCGCGCAGCCACGTTCCACGCGGCGCGCGCGGCTGCGGACGTACGCGCCGCGTGACGCATCCGCTCGCGCGTGGCCGTCCGCCGGGCCGCGCGCTCCCCGGCGGCGCCGAGCGTCGCCGTGTCGGTCGCCGTGTCGTACCCGAGCTCGGCCAGCAGGTCGCCGGCGAGGATCTCGAACAGACGCTGGCCGGCGACGGGCATCTGCGCGCGCCAGTCGCGGAGTCCGGGCGTGGGCGGCTCCGCGAGATGCCGCCCCTGTTCCTTCGCCCGCGGCGTTGCGGTCTCGTGGTAGCGGAGCATCGCGGCATCGAACGGCAGGTCGATGAACGCGCAGATGTCGGCCACGATCGGATCCGGCTCGCGCGCAAGCTGCTCGTGGTGGTACTCGAAGTAGCGTTCCTTGCCGAGTGCCGCCCCGGCCGCGCGCGCCGCTTCGACGCGCGCCCGCCAGAACAGCGCCGCTTGCCCCACCCGCGCCGGTCCCCACGGCACGCTGGTGAGGGACAGCGCGACGTCGCGCCCGTCGCGAATCACGTGCACGAAGCGCGACTCGGGGAACATCCGAGCGAGCAGCGGCACGTGCAGCGCGTACTCGGGCGTCTTGTCGCCGTAGCGCTCCTTGCCGCGGCGCGCCGCCTTCAGTTCGTACAGCCGCCGGATCGCGTCCGCCAGCGACGCGGCAGGGCGGTCTGCGAACGAGCGCTCGACGCGGTCGATCGGAAGGCCCCAGCGATCGACGTGCCGGTTGCGGGCGAGGTCGCCGACGAACACGCGCTCGTCGAAGCCGCCCGCGCGCTCGTAGCGCCCCGCGCGCGCCGCAAGCCACGGGATGAAGTACGACTCGCGAGTGACGGCGAGCAGCGGGTGATGGTCAAAGATCACGCGCAGTAACGTCGTTCCCGAACGCTGGCACCCGATGAAGAACGGGAACGCGCGCGGCGGCTCATCTCGTTGGCCCATGGCTCCCGAGCCTATCGGCGCGACAGGTGGCGAGCATCGGCGCGTCCACGGTGTCCAGCCGTCGCGTTGCTCCTGCTCGGGGCCGCGCTTACGCTCATCCAGGAACGCACGCGTGAACGGAGGTCGTCGGTGCCCCAGCGGTTCGATGCGATCGTCGTCGGCGGAGGTCCCGCGGGGGCGACGACCGCGTACCACCTCGCGCGCGCCGGTCGCAGCGTGCTCGTCGTGGACAAGGCGCGCTTCCCGCGCGAGAAGGTGTGCGGGGACGGGCTGACGCCGCGGGCGGTGGCGGCGCTGCTCCGCATGGGGATCGACACCGAGGGACCCGGCTGGGCGCGGGCGAAGGGACTACGCATCGTCGGCGGCGGCCACACGCTGGAGCTGCCGTGGCCGGAGCTGAACGCCTGGCCCGGCTACGCGCTCGTCCAGACGCGGCTCGACTTCGACGCGCTGTTGCTCGACGCCGCGCGCAAGGCGGGCGCGACGGTGTGGGAGGAGACCGAGGTGACCGGCCCGCTCGTCGACGCCGCCGGCGTCGTGACCGGCGTGACCGTCGGGCAGAACGGGGACCGCGCGGACGTCGAGTCTGCGGTGACGATCGCGTGCGACGGCGTCGCCAACCGCTTCGGCGTGCCGCTCGGCATCGAGCGGATCGAGCGCCGCCCGATGGGCGTCGCCGTGCGCACGTACTTCGCCAGCCCGCGATCGAGCGACGACTTCTTGGAGTCCTACCTCGAGCTGTGGCGCGGCGAGGACCTGCTGCCCGGCTACGGCTGGATCTTCCCCGTGCCGGACGGCACGGTGAACGTCGGGCTCGGCTTGCTGAACACCAGCGCCCATTTTCAGAGCGTCGATTACAAGAAGCTGCTTCGCGACTGGGCGGCGGCGCTGCCGCCCGAGTGGGGATTCACGCCGGAGAACCAGGTGGGCAAGATCAAGGGCGGGTCGCTCCCGATGGCGTTCAACCGGATGCCGCTCGCCCGGCCGGGCCTGATGCTGGTGGGCGACGCGGCCGGCGCCGTCAACCCGTTCAACGGCGAGGGGATCGCGTATGCGATGGAGACGGGGGAGTTCGCGGCCGAGATCGGGGATCTCGCGGTCGCCACCGGCGACCCTCGCGCCTTGCGCGCGTATCCGGAGCGCCTGCGCGAGGAGTACGAGGGCTACTACGTCCTCGGCCGGACCTTCGTGCGCCTGATCGGCAGCGCGCGCGTGATGGGCTTCCTCACGCAGCACGGCATGAAGCGCGAATGGCTGATGCGCTTCGCGTTCAAGGTGCTGGCCAACCTGACCGAGCCGCGGGGCGGAGACGCCTCCGATCGCTTGATCAACGCGCTGGTCAAGGCTGCGCCGGCTCTGAACGTGATCGCCGGACAATAGGGACGGGGAACTCGATCGCGACAGCGCGCGTCCAAGCCCAAGCGACGCGATCATCGGGAGGACGACCATGAACAGAGGCGGGCGAATCGGGATCCTTTTGGTCGCGGTGGCGACCGTAGCGGTCTCCTACACCGTGGCCACCTCGCCGACCGGGACGATCACCCCTCCGGTTCCCACACCCGTCGACGACCGATTCGACCCGCAGAACCAACCCGAGGCCCAGGCCGTGGCGCTTCGCTCGTTCGACGATTGCGGCGAGCTTCTCACCTACCTGCGCGACGAAGCCTCGTCGCGGGTCGGGGCCTACGGATTGCTCTACGGGGGCGTCATGGTGCGCGCCGTCGCGGCCGCCGCGGAGGACGCGCTCGGCGCGCCGCAAGCCGCTCCCGCCCCCGGCGAGGGCGGCACGGGCGGCGTCGACTTCTCGATCACCAACGTCCAGGAGGCGGGGGTCGACGAACCCGACTTGATCAAGACCGACGGGCAGGCGATCTTCGCGGTCCGCGGCGACACCGTGTTCGCCGTCGACGTGAGCGGCGAGAAGCCCGCGATCGCCGGTTCGCTCAAGCTCGAGGAGACCTACGCGACGCAGATGCTGCTGAGCGGCGACCGCCTGATCGTGATCGCCCCGAACTCGTACGGGATCGCCTACGGCGGAGGCCCTCGGGTGGGCATCGCCGAGTCGGTCGCCGTCCCCGACGAGGAAGCGGGGGGCGGCACGGGCTCCACCGGGAGCGGGGGATCCGCGGACGACCCCGTCTCGGACGCTCCGATCGAGCAGTGGCGGGACCGAACCGCGCTCCACGTGATCGACGTGAGCGATCCGGGCTCGATGAGCATCGTGAAGACCCTGTGGGTCGAGGGCTCGTACGTGTCCGCGCGCATGGTGGGCGACATCGTGCGGGTGGTCATCCGCACGGCCGGGCCGGCGATCGAGCCGGTGTTCCCGACGGACGGTACCGAGCGCGCCGTCAAGGAGGCCGAGCAGAAGAACCGCGAGGCCATCAAGACCTCGACGCTCGAGCAGTGGCTGCCTCGGTACGCCGTGACCGACGCCGCCGGCGAGCCGGCCGACGAGGGCCGCTCGCTTGCGCCGTGCGGGACGGTTCGCCATCCGGCGGAGTTCTCCGGCGTCGAGATGGTGACCGTCATGACCGTCGATCCCGCCGACCCGAAGCCCCGCAACACCGAAACCGTCGTCGGCACCGGCGAGATCGTCTACGCCTCGCCGACGAGCCTGTACGTGACCTCCACCAACTGGCAGGACCAGGTCGTGCTGCGGGATGGCGCGCAGGACGAGGCGCCCGAGATCACGACCCAGATCCACCGCTTCGACATCACCGATCCGGAGCGGGCGCGCTACGTCGCGAGCGGCGAGGTCAACGGCGTGCTCCTGAACCAGTGGTCGATGTCCGAGCACGAAGGCAACCTGCGTGTCGTGACGACGCTCGGCCAGTGGACCGGCGACTCCGTCACCAGGGTCGAGGTCCTCGGCCAGCAGGGCCCGCTGCTGGAGCGCATCGGGCGCGTCGGCGGGCTCGGCAAGGGCGAGCAGGTCCAGGCGGTCCGGTTCATCGGCGACCTCGGCTACGTCGTCACCTTCCGGCAGGTCGATCCGCTCTACGTCGTGGACCTGTCCGACCCGGCCGACCCGCGCGTCGCCGGCGAGCTGAAGATCCCAGGCTTCTCCTCCTACCTGCACCCGGTCGGCGACGGCCTGCTGCTCGGCGTCGGCCAGAACGCGACGAAGGAGGGTCAGTCGCTCGGCGTCCAGGCGTCCCTGTTCGACGTGACCGACCCCTCCGATCCCCGGCGGATCGCGACGCTGGAGCTTGCGGCCAACTCCTACACCGAGGTCCAGAACAACCCGCTCGCCTTCCTGTGGTGGGAGGCCAAGCGTCTCGCGGTCTTCCCGTTGAGCGCGTGGAACGGCGCCGGGTCCTACCAGGGCGCGGTCGGGCTTCGGGTGCAGACCGACGCCATCGCGCGGGCCGGATCGATCGAGCACCCGCTCGAACGGCCCGACCCCTTCGGCGGACCGGAGGGACCGGAGTACTTCTACGACGGCTCGCCCCAGATCGAGCGCGCAGTCGTGATCGGCGACTCCCTCTACACCCTGTCCGGCGTGGGCCTGCTTCAGAGCGACATCGACTCCTTCGCCGACCAGACCTGGGTCCCCTGGACGACGAAGTAGGTCTCTTGGCCTCGACGGACGGCCGTGCTACGCTGTTCTCATCATGACTCAGGAGATTAGCGTACATGATGCAACCGCCTCGCTCCTTGCAGACGTGTCTCGCGCGGGTACCCGGAAGCGGGCAGCGGCGGCGTTCGAGCGTATTGCGGGCATCGCCCAGCGCGATACCGTTGCGGCCGAACGAGTCGCGATCGCGCTGGAAGCGGCGGCCGAGGAGCTGGAAGCCGCGGAGTCGGCCGGGACGCTTCCCGCTCATGAGCGAGCCGTGTGGGCGACCGTCGGCGCGCCGCTCGATGACGAATCCGCGCTCCCGCGTGCGAAGGCGCGTGCGAGCGTTCGGTTCGCCGATCTCGTTGCTTCCAGCATCGTGGGCGACGCCGCGGTCGCCCGGAAGCTCGGGGGGGTCGACCCGAGTCGCATCAGCCAGCGGCTCTCCGAAAGAAGTCTCTACGCGTTCGAGGGCCCGAAGGGCCGTTGTTTTCCTCGGTGGCAGTTCCGCGGGGGCAAGCCCCTCCCCGGGCTGAAGGTCGTGTTCGCCCGCATGGCCAAGGACGTGCACCCGCTCGTTGTCGATCACTGGTTTACGACGCCGAACGTTGACCTGGCCGTGGAGGAGGAGCCGGTGAGTCCCGCCGACTGGTTGGCAACCGGCGGTCGGCCGGATCGCGCCGCGGAGCTTGCCGAAGACCTGTGAGCCAGGGGCTTCCGAAGCCTCCACTGGCGAGGATCAGGGCGACGGTTCCAGCCGCCGACGAGGTGATCACGCTCCGGCGAGGGACGCGCCTGGTCCGCGTCCATCCGCTCGCGGGTCCCCACCCGTCCGCGTGGAACGCGTTCCGCTCGGTCGGGCCCACCAAGAGCCGCTTCGATCACCACACCTACCCGCGCCGTGACCACCCGCGACGACGGATCGCATACGTCACACTCGGCTCTGAGGCGTTCGTCACGGCGCTGGCCGAGTGCTTCCAGGACGACGGCGGAGGGATCGGCCCGATCGAGACGCGGAGGGACCGGCCGGTGATGACCGTGTTCACCCTCGCCGCCGCCGTCACGGTGCTCGACCTGGACGGCGGCTGGATCACGCGGGCCGGGGGGAATCGGGCCATCTCCACCGGCCCTCGGGCGAGGGCCCGAGATTGGGCTCGCGCGATCTACCGTGCGCACCCGAAGCTCGCGGGACTTGCCTACCAGTCCTCCGCGTGGGGGCCCGGGCGCTGCGTCGCGCTCTGGGAGCGCGCGGAACCCGCGCTGCCGCCCGATCCAGACGCCATCAGGGCGCTGGACGATTCCTCCCTCGGGGGCGCGGTGGCGGGCGCCGCGCTGCGGCTGGGAACGTTTGTCCTGTAGCCGTCACGAGCGCACAAGGCTCCGTCGCGCGCGCGGTTTGCAAAGGCTTGTTCGCGCTCCCTATCGTGAGGTTCCGCCGTCCCGCTGGAGGGTGCGTTGGCTCTGTCGGACTACTTGCCGATCGCGTTGTTGCTGGGGCTGTCCACGTTGTTCGGGGCGGCCTCGATCTGGGTCGCCTCCAAGGTCGGACCGCACAACCCCAACCCCACCAAGCTGGAGCCCTACGAGTGCGGGATCGTGCCCGAGCGGCTCCCGCGGGAGCGCTTCCCGATCAAGTTCTACCTGGTCGCGATGCTGTTCATCATCTTCGACGTCGAGGTGATCTTCTTCTATCCGTTCGCCGTGATCCTGCGCGAGCTGCGCCTGTTCGGCCTGGTGGAGATGGGCGTGTTCGTCGCGCTGCTGCTCGTGGCCTACGTCTACCTCTGGCGCGGCGGGGCGTTCGACTGGGAAGAGGAAGCGCCGTCGGCTCGCCGCGCGGTCAGCGACCGTTTGATGGCCCAGGCGCGCGCGGCCGAAAGGATCGGGGCGTAGGTGGGCCTCGAGGAGCACCTTCCCGCCGGCGTGCTGCTGACCAGCGTCGAGAAGTTCGTCAACTGGGCGCGCAAGTCCTCGCTGTGGCCGGCGACCTTCGGGCTCGCGTGCTGCGCGATCGAGATGATGGCGACCGGCGCCTCGCACCACGACCTTGCCCGCTTCGGCATGGAGGTCTTCCGCGCCTCGCCGCGGCAGGCGGACCTGATGATCGTGGCCGGACGCGTGTCGCAGAAGATGGGGCCGGTCCTGCGCCGGATCTACGACCAGATGCCCGAGCCGAAGTGGGTCATCTCCATGGGGGTCTGCGCCACGTCGGGCGGCATGTTCAACAACTACGCGATCGTCCAGGGCGTCGACACGCTGGTCCCGGTGGACATGTACGTGCCGGGCTGCCCGCCGCGGCCCGAGATGCTCATGGAAGGCATCTTGAAGCTCCACGAGAAGATCCAGAAGACGCCCCTGGTGGCGAAGGCCTGACCCATGCCGGCCGCGCTGCTGGACGTCCTCGCCGGAGTTCGTGAACGTTTTCCCGAAGTCGTCTCCGAGCCCGAGGAGGCGTTCGGCGAGACCTCGATCGAGGTCGCGCGCACCGGCCTGCGCGACGTCGTTGCCTATCTGCGGGACGAGGGGCCCTTCGAGCTGCTCGCCGACTGGAGCGCGGTGGACTACCTGGGCGTGGAGCCGCCGGAGCGCCGCTTCCTGTGCGCCGCGGTCCTGGCGTCGGTGCGCCACCCGGCGCGCGTCCGCGTCCGCGTCTTCATCCCGCAGGGCGACGAGCATTGCCCGTCGCTGACCGGCGTGTGGGCGGGCGCCGACGCGCTCGAACGCGAGATGTTCGACTTCTTCGGGATCCGCTTCGACGGCCACCCGGACCTTCGGCGCATCTTCATGCCCGACGAGTGGGACGGCCATCCGCAGCGCAAGGACTACCCGCTCGGCGGGACCGACGTCGCCTATCGCGGCGCGTTCGTGCCGCCGCCGGACCGGCGCGGCCAGCCCTCCACGACCTCGGGCTACCCGGGGAGGCTCTCGTGAGCGTCGCCGAGAACGAGGTCTTCCTCGGCGGGCGCGACTGGGAGACGCTCCACGCGCGCACCGACGACGACACGCTGATCGTGAACATGGGGCCGCAGCACCCCTCCACACACGGGGTGCTGCGGCTCGTCCTCGAGCTGGACGGCGAGACGGTCGTGAACGCGCATTCGGTCGTCGGCTACCTGCACACCGGGATTGAGAAGAACGCCGAGGTCCGAAACTGGACGCAGGGGGTCACCTTCGTCACGCGCATGGACTACCTCGCGCCGTTCCACAACGAGCTGGGCTACTGCCTCGCGGTCGAGCGGCTGCTCGGGATCGAGGCGCCGGCGCGCGCGCAGGCGATCCGGGTGATGCTCGGCGAGCTGAACCGGATCTCCTCGCACCTGGTGTGGCTGGCGACGAGCGGGATGGAGCTGGGCGCGCTCAGCGTGATGCTCTACGGCTTCCGCGAGCGCGAGCTGATCCTGGACATCTTCGAGCACGTCACCGGCTTGCGGATGAACCACGCCTACGTCCGGCCCGGCGGCCTGTCGACGGACCTGCCCGACGGCAGCATCGAGAAGATCAAGGAGTTCGTCGAGCTGTTCCCCGCGCGCCTCGACGAGTACGAGACGCTGCTCACCGACAACCCGACCTGGATCGAGCGCAACCGGGGCATCGGGATCCTGGACGCGTCGACGGCGCTCGGCTTGGGCGTGACGGGACCGCTGCTGCGCGCGGCGGGCGTGCCGCACGACTTGCGCAAGCAGGCGCCGTATTGCGGCTACGAGCAGTACGACTTCGACGTGCCGACCGACGACGCGGCCGACTGCCTCGCGCGCTACCGCGTGCGCATCGCCGAGATGCGCGAGTCGCTGAAGATCGTCGAGCAGGTCGCGAACGGGCTGCCGGGCGGCCCGGTCATGGTGGACGACCCGAAGATCGCCTGGCCGGCGCGGCTCACGCTCGGGCACGACGGCCTCGGCAACGACCCCGGCTACATCCGCACGATCATGGGCGAGTCGATGGAGGCGCTCATCCACCACTTCAAGCTCGTCACCGAGGGGTTCAAGGTGCCCGCCGGCGAGGTGTACGTGCCCGTCGAGTCCCCGCGGGGCGAGCTGGGCTACCACGTCGTGTCGACGGGGACGAACAAGCCGTGGCGCGTGCACACGCGCGACCCGAGCTTCGTGAACCTCCAGGCGATGCCGGTGATGGTGCGCGGCGGGCTGCTCGCCGACGTCATCGCCACCGTCGCGAGCCTCGACCCGGTGATGGGAGGCGTCGACCGGTGAGCGCCGGCGTGTTCGACACCGAGCGCCGCGGCCCGCACGCCGCCGATGAGGTCGCGCCGCTGTCCGAGGCGTTCCACCAGCGCGCGCGCGCGATCGTCGGGCGATACCCCGAGGGCCGGGCGCGCAGCGCGCTGCTGCCGTTGCTCTACCTGGCCCAGGGCGAGCACGGGTTCGTCTCGGTGCAGGCGATGGACGCGATCGCCGCGCTGCTCGGACTGACGCGCGCGGAGGTGCAGGCGGTCGCGACCTTCTACACGATGTTCAAGCGGACCAAGCAGGGGCGGTGGCTCGTCAGCGTGTGTACGCAGCCGTCGTGCGCCCTGGCCGGCGGCGGCGACTTGTTCGAGCGCGTTCGCGGGCTGGACGGCGACGTCGTGAGCGTCGAGGAGGTCGAGTGCCTCTGTGCGTGCGACGCCGCGCCGGTTTTCAGCGTCAACTACGACAACTACGAGCGGATGAGCGTGGACGACGCGGTCGCGCTCGTCGAGGTCCTGGCGGCGGGCGGGGATCCGCCCCCGGCCGCGCGCGGGTCGGCGCCGCTGGACTTCGGCGCGATCAACCGCGAGATGGCCGGCGCCGTGGAAGGGGACGAGCGGTGAGCGCGACGGCCACGATCGCCGAGACCAAGATCCTCACGAAGCGATTCGGCGAGGCGCTGACGCTCGACGCCTACGTGACCGACGGCGGCTACCAAGCGCTGGAGAAGGCGCTCGGCATGGAGCCCGAGGACATCATCGAGCTGGTCAAGGAGGCGGGGCTTCGCGGACGCGGCGGCGCCGGCTTCCCGACCGGGCTCAAGTGGTCCTTCATCCCGGCCGGCGTTCGGCCGAGCTACCTGGTCTGCAACGCCGACGAGGGCGAGCCCGGCACCTTCAAGGACCGCGAGCTGATGGAGCGCGACCCGCACCAGTTGATCGAGGGCATGGCGATCGGCGCCTACGCGATCGGATGCAGCGAGATGTACCTCTACGTGCGGGGCGAGTTCGCGCACGCGGCTCGGACGCTAGAGACCGCGATCGCCGACGCGACGAAGGCCGGCTACCTGGGCGAGAACGTCTTCGGCAGCGGGTTCTCGCTGCGCGCGATCGTGCACCGCGGCGCCGGCGCGTACATCTGCGGCGAGGAGACCGCGCTGCTGGAGTCGATCGAGGGCAAGCGCGGGCAGCCGCGCTTGCGCCCGCCCTTCCCGGCGACGCACGGACTGTTCGCGAAGCCGACCGTGGTGAACAACGTCGAGACGTTCGCGTGCGTGCCCCACATCGTCAAGCGCGGCGCCGAATGGTTCCGCGGGCTCGGCACCGAGAAGTCGCCGGGCACGAAGGTCTTCTGCGTCTCGGGCGACGTCGAGCGGCCCGGCAACTACGAGGCCGAGTTCGGCACGAGCGCGCGCGACTTGATCGAGGGGCTCGCGGGCGGCGTGAAGGGCGGGAAGGCGTTGAAGGCGTTCACGCCGGGCGGCGCGTCCTCGACGCCGTTCTTCGGGCCGGACAAGCTCGACGTGCACATGGACTGGGAGTCGGTGCAGGAGGCGGGGTCGCTGCTCGGCACCGGGGCGATGATCGTGTTCGCCGAGGACGTGTGCATGGTGCGCGCCGCGCTGCGCTACGTCCGCTTCTACGCGCACGAGTCGTGCGGCAAGTGCACGCCCTGCCGCGAGGGGACCTTCTGGACCGAGAACGTGCTGCGCCGGATCGAGGCGGGCCAGGGGACGGAGACCGACCTCGACACGATCCTGTCGGTGCAGAACAACATCTTCGGGCGCTCGTTCTGCGCGCTCGGGGACTTCGCCGTCGCCGCGCCCAACTCCACGATCGCGCTCTTCCGCGACGAGTACCTGCGCCACGTCACCGAGGGGAAGTGCCCGTTTGAGCGCTGAGGTCACGCTCACGATCGACGGGCGCGAGATCACGGTCCCCGAGGGGACGCTCGTCATACGAGCGGCCGAGCGGCTCGGCATCTACGTGCCGCGCTTCTGCGACCACCCGATGCTCGACCCGCTCGGCGCGTGCCGGCAGTGCCTGGTCGAGGTCGAGGGCCAGCGCAAGCCGCTCACGTCCTGCACGACGACGTGCACCGAGGGCATGGTGGTCAAGACCCAGGCGACGAGCGAGATCGCGCAGGACGGACAGCGCGGCGTGCTGGAGCTGCTGCTGATCAACCACCCGCTCGACTGCCCGATGTGCGACAAGGGCGGCGAGTGCCCGCTGCAGGACCAAGCGCTCGCGTACGGCCCGGGCGGCTCGCGCTACGTGGACGCCAAGCGCCGGTTCACCAAGCCGATTCCGATCTCCGAGCAGATCAAGCTCGACCGCGAGCGCTGCGTGCTGTGCGCGCGCTGCACGCGGTTCGCCGACCAGATCTCCGGCGACCCGTTCATCGAGCTGTTCGAGCGCGGCGCGCTGGAGCAGGTCTCGATCAGCGAAGACGAGCCCTACGAGAGCATCTTCAGCGGCAACGTCGTGCAGATCTGCCCGGTCGGCGCGCTGACCGCGACCGACTATCGCTTCCGCGCGCGGCCCTTCGACGTGGTCACGACGTCGAGCACCTGCACGCGCTGCGCGAGCGGCTGCGCGATCGACGTGCAGACGCGGCGGGGCGAGCTGGTCCGGGTGCTGGCGCGCGAGGATCGCGCGGTGAACGACGCGTGGATCTGCGACAAGGGCCGCTGGGGGACCGGGTTCGTGGCTCACGCGGATCGCGTGACCGAGCCGCTCGTTCGCAAGGGCGACGACTTCGTCGCGGTGAGCTGGACGGAGGCGCTCGACGCGATCGCGGAGCGCTTGCGCGCCGCGAACGGCAACGGGGGACGCACCGCCGTGCTCGCCGGACGGCACCTGGCGGACGAGGACGCGTTCGCGCTGTCGCGCTTCGCGCGCACGGTGCTCGGGACGAACGAGGTCGACACGCTCCGGCCTGCGCCGAGCGAGGAGGAGACCCCCGTCCTCGCAGCGCTCCCTCGGACCGAGACGGCGACCTACGCGGACGTCGACGCCGCGCGCGCGATCATCGTGGCGGGCATCGACCTGCACCAGGACGCGCCGATCGTCTACCTGCGGGCGCGGAAGGCCGCCCGCGAACGCGGCACGCACATCATCGAGGTCGGTCCGCGGCGAACGCGGCTCGCCGGCGCCTGGCTGCCCTGCGCGCCCGGCGGCGAGGCGGCGGTGCTGTCCGCGCTCGCGGCCGAGCTGTCCGGCGCGGCCGGCGCGGCGGTCGTGCTCACCGGCGAGCGGCTTGCCGCTTCCCCCGGCGCGTTGACGGCCGCGTGGAACCTGGCGATTGAGCTTCAGGGGCGGTTCGGCTGGATCCCGCGCGCCTCCGGCGTCCGCGGCGCGATCGAAGCGGGCCTGCACCCGGCGCTGCTGCCCGGCGGCGTCCGGGCGGACGCTGTGGCCGCCGCTGTGGCCGCCGCCGAGGCCGTGTGGGGGCCGCTCCCGTCCGGCGCCGGCGGCGGTCTGCGATCGATGGCGGCCGCGTCGCCGGAGGTGCTCTTCCTGGCAGGCGCCGACCCGGTGACCGCCGTGCCGGACGCGTCGCTCGGCTCGCGCGCGATCGACGGCGCCGGGTTCGTCGTCGCGCTGGACATGTTCCTCACCGCTTCCTCGCGGATGGCCGACGTGGTCCTGCCGGCGGCCTCCTCGTTCGAGCGGGACGGGACGGTGACGACGTGGGAGGGAACGCGCGCGAGCCTGCGCGGCTCGATCCCGCCGCCCGGTCTCGCCGACACGACCGCCACGATCCTGCGCCACGTCGCCGAAGCGTTCGGGCGCGGCTTCCCGGACGAGCGAACGCTGGCGCGCGAGATGGCGGCGCTGCGCGCCGAGCGCGGGCCCGCGGTCGCGCTGGACCCGTGGGCGGCGGGCGCCCCGGGCAAGGACACGCGCTTGGTGGTCGTGGACGACCTGATCGACCAGGGCACGCTCATGGCCGGGTCGGACCTGCTGGCGCACACCGCGCCCGGGCCTCGGATCGGCCTCAGTCCGGCGTCGGCGCGCGCGCGCGGCGTGTCGGACGGAGCGCGGATCCGCGCGCGCGCGCGCCTGGGCGCGGTGGCCGGGCCCGCCGTCGTCGACGAGGGGATCGCGGACGGCTGCGTGCTCGTCCCGTCGAACCAGGCGGGCATGGACGTGCGCGCGCTACTGTCGCTCGACGACCCGTTCCCGGTCGTCGAGATCGAGCCGGAGAGCGGCGCATGACGCAACCCTTCGACGGCTGGGAGATCCTGATCGCCGCCATCAAGGTCGTCGTGGTGTTCGGCTTCCTGCTCGTCAGCGTGATGTTCACCATCTGGGCCGAGCGTCGCGTCGTCGCGATCATGCAGCAGCGCATCGGCCCGAACCGCGTGGGCCCGATGGGCATGCTCCAGGCGCTCGCCGACGGCGTGAAGCTGTTCTTCAAGGAGGACATCAACCCGCTCGCGGCCGAGCGCGGCGTGTACTTCATCGCGCCGCTAGCGGCTCTCGTCCCCGCGTTCGCCTCGTTCGCCGTCGTGCCCTTCGGCGACACCTGGACGATCGGCGAGCGCGTGATCCGACTCCAGCTCGCCGACCTGAACGTCGGCATCTTGTTCTTTCTGGCGATGGGCAGCCTGATGGTCTACGGCGTCGTCCTCGCCGGCTGGTCGAGCGGCAGCGTCTACCCGCTGCTCGGCGGGGTGCGGTCGAGCGCGCAGATGATCTCCTACGAGCTGGCGATGGGCCTGGCGGTGGTCGCGGTCGTGATCCAGGCCGGCACGCTGTCCACGCGCGGGATCGTCGATGCGCAAGCGGGCGCCTACGGCGGGATCGTCCCGCACTGGTTCGTCCTGTCGCAGTTGCCGGCGTTCGTCATCTTCTTCGTCGCCGGGCTCGCCGAGACGAACCGTGCGCCCTTCGACCTGCCGGAAGCCGAGACCGAGCTGGTCGCCGGCTTCCACACCGAGTACTCCGGCATCAAGTTCGCCATGTTCTTCCTCGCCGAGTACCTGCACGTGATCGCGACGTCCGCCATCGTCACGACGCTGTTCCTGGGCGGATGGCGCGGCCCCGTCCTGCCGTTCCTGCGGCCGCTGTGGCCGGTCGTGTGGTTCCTGGGCAAGCTCGGCGCGATGATCTTCGTGTTCATGTGGGTGCGCGCGACGCTCCCGCGCATCCGCTACGACAAGCTGATGCGCTTCGGCTGGAAGGTGCTGCTGCCGTTCTCGCTCGCGTGGATGATGGTCACCTCGGCGCTCGTCGTGCTGCCGCAGGAGGTGGACCGCGCGACGCTCGGCGCCGCGACCGCGATCGCCTTCGGCGTCGCGTTCCTGGGCTGGATGACGGTGATCACGCGCCGCCGCTTCGGCACGCTCGACCCGCGGGTCCTGAACCCGCTGCGGAGGGGATGAGCGTGGCGCTGCTGGAGATCGCGAAGGGGCTCGCCGTGACGGCTCGCCACATGCTTCGGCGTCCGGTCACCGCGCAGTATCCCGAGCAGCGCAAGGACCCGTCGCCGCGCTACCACGGCCGCCACGTCCTGAACCGGTACGAGGACGGGCTTGAGAAGTGCATCGGGTGTGAGCTGTGCGCCTGGGCCTGTCCCGCGGATGCGATCTTCGTCCAGGGCGCCGACAACGCGCCGGACGCCCGCTACTCGCCGGGCGAGCGCTACGCGATCGACTATCAGATCTCCTACGCGCGCTGTATCTTCTGCGGACTCTGCATCGAGGCCTGCCCGACGCGGGCGCTGACGATGAGCACGGAGTACGAGCTGTCGGAGGCCTCGCGCGAGGACCTCGTCTACGTCAAGGAGATGCTGCTCGCGCCGCTGCCGGCGGACGTGACGGCGCTGCCGCACACCGACGAGGACGTGCGGGCGCGCGGTCTGAGCTACTACGGCGGACCGCAGGTCACGCCGCCGCTGACGTCGGCCGAGGCGGCGGCTCGCAACGACTGAGAAGCGAAAGGGGGGAGCGTGACGAACGTGGCGGAAGGAGTCGTCTTCTGGCTTGCCGCCATCGCCTCGATCGGCAGCGCGGTCTTCATGTTCCTCGCTCGCGACGCCGTGCGAGCCGCGCTCGGGCTCGTGATGAACCTGTTCGCGCTGGCGGTGCTGTTCGTGTTGCTCGACGCGCACTTCCTGGCCGCGGTGCAGGTGATCGTCTACGCCGGCGCGATCATGGTGCTGTTCCTGTTCGTGATCATGCTGCTGGGCGTGGATCGCGCGGACGACCTGACCGAGCGGCTGAAGGTCCAGTCCTGGCTCGCGGTGCCGCTGGTCTTCGGGCTCGTGGCGATCACCTACCTCAGCGTGCGCGGCGCGGCGGCGACGACGGAGTTCGCCGGGCTCGACGAGGCGAACGCATCGGGCAACGTCGAGGGGATCGGCCGCTTGCTGTTCAACGAGTACCTTTTTCCCTTCGAGGTGACGTCCTTGCTGCTGATCGTCGCCGCGGTCGGGGCACTGGTGATCGGCAAGCGCCGCCGCGCGAGCCGGACCGACCGGGAGGATGAGGACGCGTGAGCTTCTTCCAGGTCCAGCCCTCGCACTTCCTCGGCCTCGCGGCGATCCTGTTCGCGACGGGAACCGCGGCGGTCCTGCTGCGCAAGAACGCGCTGCGGATCTTCATGGGCATCGAGCTGATGCTGAACGCGGTCAACCTCACCCTGGTGACCTTCGCGAAGATCCACGGCGGGCTGGACGGCCAGGTGCTCGCCTTCTTCGTGATGGTCGTCGCCGCGGCGGAGGTCGTGGTGGGGCTCGGCATCATCGTCGCTATCTTCCGCCGGAAAGGCCGCGTCCCCGCCGGCGCGACGGCGGTCGACGCTGCGTCCGTTGACGACGTGAGCGCGCTGAAGGGATGAGCGTGGACGCGCCGGCGATCATGAAGGCGGCCTGGCTGATCCCGGCGCTTCCGCTGTTCGGCGCGGCCGTGCTGACGTTCTTCGGGCCGAAGATGAAGCGCGCGTCGGGACCGTTCGCGACCATGATGATGGCCGGAGCCGCGACGGTCAGCGGCATCGTCTTCTTCCAGATGCTCGGCGCGACCGAGCGCACCTTCGTCGGCACGCTCTACTCCTGGATCTCGGCAGGCTCGTTCCAGGTCGCCGTGGACTACCGCGTCGACCCGCTCTCGATCCTGTTCTGCCTCGTCGTCACCGGTGTCGGGGCGCTCATCCACCTGTATTCCGTCGGCTACATGAAGGGCGACCCGCGCGAGCCCCGCTACTTCGCCTACCTCAACCTGTTCGCGTTCTCGATGCTCGTCCTGGTCCTCGCGAACAACTTCCTGCTGCTCTACGTCGGCTGGGAGCTGGTCGGGCTGTGCTCGTACTTGCTGATCGGCTTCTGGTTCGAAGTGCGCGAGAACGCGAGTGCCGCCAAGAAGGCCTTCATCACCAACCGGGTCGGCGACTTTTCCTTCTCGATCGGCATCTTCCTGATCTTCGCCCAGATCGGGAGCCTGGACTTCGGGACGGTGTTCGCTTCGGCCCCGGCCGTGCTCAGCGCGGGCACGGCGACGGCGATCGCGCTGCTGCTGTTCGGCGGGGCGACCGGCAAGAGCGCGCAGATCCCGCTGTACGTGTGGCTCCCCGATGCGATGGCCGGCCCGACGCCGGTCAGCGCGCTGATCCACGCGGCGACGATGGTCACGGCCGGCGTCTACATGGTCGCGCGGACGCACGTGTTCTTCGACCTGAGCGCGGCGTCGGGCGACGTCGTCGCCTGGATCGGGCTCGCGACGGCGCTGCTCGCCGGCCTCATCGCGATCGCGCAGGACGACATCAAGCGGGTGCTCGCCTACTCGACCGTCTCGCAGCTCGGCTTCATGTTCGTCGCGCTCGGCGTCGGCGCTTACGCGACCGGCGTGTTCCACGTCGTCACGCACGCGTTCTTCAAGGCGCTGCTGTTCCTGGGCGCGGGGAGCGTCATGCACGCGCTCGCGAACCGTACCGACGTCACGCAGATGGGCGGGCTCTGGCGAAAGATCCCCTGGACCATGGCGACCTTCGTCGCCGGATGGCTCGCGATCATCGGGTTCCCCTTTACCTCGGGCTTCTTCTCCAAGGACCAGATCCTCGAGGCGGCGTACGGCTCGGGCAACGACGCGCTGTGGATCCTGCTGCTCGTCGCGACGCTCGTCACCGGCTTCTACATGACCCGCCTGCTCGTGCTGACGTTCTTTGGCCCGAGCCGCGTGCCAGACGGCGTGCATCCGCACGAGTCGCCGCCCTCGATGCTCTTCCCGCTGGTGCTGCTGGGCGCGGCCGCGTTGCTGGGCGGGCTGCTCGGCGCGCGGCCCGAAGACGGCGCGATCCAGCGCTTCCTGCAGCCGGTGACGGCGCCCAGCGTGACGAGCGAGCTGGGCTTCGAGGGTGAGGTTCCCTTCGTCGAAGACCTGGAGCGCCCGGAAGCCTTCCCGCACCGCGAGGGCGGCTTGTCCGAGGGGCAGCTCTCGGGCCTGGCGACCGCGGCCGGCGTCGGGGGAGCGGCGGTGGCGCTGATCATGTACGCGGGCGCCTTCGACTGGCGGCGGCGCCGGGAGAACCCCGGCCTCGCCTGGCGGGCGGCTCGCAACAAGTTCTTCGTCGACGAGGTCTACCAGTTCCTGTTCACCAGCCTCGGGCGCCTCGGCGCGACGGCCCTCGCCTTCGTCGTGGACACGCGCTGGATCGACGGGGTCGTGAACGGCGCGGGCATGATGACGACGCGGCTGGCGACGCTCGGGCGGCGGCTGCAGACCGGCTTCGTGCGCTCCTACGCCATCGGCGTGCTCGCCGGCGGCGTCGGGCTGATGGCCTTCTTCTTCGTCAGGAGCGTGGTCTAGGTGCGCTGGCTGAGCTTCGTCATCTGGACGCCGCTCGCCGGCGCGGTCCTCGGCGCGTTCATTCCGCGCGCGCGCCTCGCGCTCGTGCGGGGCTGGGCGCTCGCCGTCTCGCTCGCCGCCTTCGGTCTGTCGGTGGGGATGCTCGCGGTGTTCAAGACCGGCGAGCCCGGGCTGCAACTGGTCGAGCGCAACGAATGGATCAGCTCGTTCGGCTCCTCCTATCACCTCGGGGTCGACGGGCTCAGCCTGTTCCTCGTCGTGCTGACGACCTTCCTGATGCCGATCTGCGTGCTGGCGTCCTGGAAGATCGAGAACAACCCGAAGCTGTTCATGGGCATGCTGCTGTTCCTGGAGACGGCGGTGCTGGGCGTCTTCCTCAGCATGGACTTGCTGCTGTTCTTCCTGTTCTGGGACGGGATGCTCGTCCCGATGTACTTCCTCATCGGCTACTGGGGCTACGAGAGGCGCGTCTACGCCGCCGTGAAGTTCTTCATCTACACGCTGCTCGGCGGGCTGCTGATGCTGGCCGGGATCCTCGTCACGGTGTTCCAGGCCGCGCCGCGGCTCGGCGGCGTGACGTTCGACGTGACGGCGCTGCAGACGGTGTCGGCCGGCCTGTCGGGGCAGCGCTGGCTGTTCCTTGCCTTCTTCGCCGCCTTCGCGATCAAGGTGCCGCTGTTCCCGCTGCACACCTGGCTGCCCGACGCGCACACCGAGGCGCCGACCGCGGGCAGCGTGATCCTGGCCGGCGTGCTGCTGAAGCTCGGCGGCTACGGGTTCCTACGCTTCGCGATCGCGCTCTTCCCGGGCGCCGCGCTGGACTTCGGCCCGTGGATCATCGGGCTGGCGCTCGTCGGGATCATCTACGGGGCGCTCGTCGCGCTGATGCAACGCGACCTCAAGCGACTCGTCGCCTATTCAAGCGTCTCGCACCTCGGGTTCGTCGTGCTCGGCATCTTCGCCTTCACGGTGACGAGCGCGCAGGGCGCCAGCCTGCAGATGATCTCGCACGGGCTCTCCACCGGCGCGCTGTTCCTGCTCGTCGGGATGCTCTACGAGCGGCGGCACACGCGCGCCATCGAGGACTTCGGCGGGCTCGCATCCGTGATGCCGGTGTTCGCGGGCGTGTTCCTCGTCGTCGCGCTGTCGAGCCTCGGCCTGCCGGGCCTGAACGGCTTCGTCGGCGAGTTCCTGGTGCTGGTGGGAACCTTCACCGCCAACCGGATCTGGGCGATCATCGCCGCGGTGGGCGTGATCCTCGGCGCGCTCTACCTGCTGTGGGCCTACCAGCGCGTGATGCACGGACCGGTCGTGCACGAAGCCAACCGCGGACTGCGCGACCTGACCGGGCGCGAGCTGGCGACGCTCGCCCCGATCCTGGTGATGATCGTGGTGATCGGGGTATGGCCGCGTCCGTTCCTGGACCGGATGGAACCGTCGATCCGCAACGTGATCGTGCGCGTCGACGCCGAGCGTGCGCCCGCGCAGCCCGAAGCGAGCGGGGGTCGATGAGCGTGCCCATCCAGGCCACCCCGGAGATCGTCTGGCGCAGCATCGGTCCGGTGCTCGTGCTCGCGGGCGCGGCGGCGCTGACCCTGCTGTGGGGAGCGTTCGCGCGACGCATCCGGCGCGAGCGCTTCGCGATCCTGACGCTGGCGGCGCTCGGCGGCGCCGGGTTCCTCACGTTCGACCTCGCGCGCGCCGACCGCGAGATCGTCGGCATGCAGGGGATGGTGGCGGTGGACGGCGTGGCGCTGTTCACCAACCTCGTGCTGCTGCTCGCGGCCGGCCTGACGGTCCTGGCGTCCTTCGACTACCTGAGCGCCCGGCGCATTCACCGCTTCGAGTTCTATCCGCTGCTGCTGCTCGCGACCGCCGGCATGGTGCTGCTGGCCTCGGCCGCGAACCTGATCCTGCTCTTCATCGCGCTCGAGGTGCTCTCGCTGTCGCTCTACGTGCTGGTCGGGCTGGCGCGAGCCGACGGCGGCGCGCAGGAAGCCTCGATGAAGTACTTCCTGCTCGGCGCGTTCTCCAGCGCGATCCTGCTCTACGGCATCGCGCTCGCCTACGGGGCGACCGGCGAGACGAGCATCAGCGCGATCGCCGACGCCGTCGCCGGCGGGACGGCCGACCTGGACCTGCTCTGGCCGGCCGTGGCCCTGGTCGCGGTCGGCTTCGCGTTCAAGGTCGGCGCGGTGCCGTTCCACATGTGGACGCCGGATGTCTACCAGGGAGCGCCGACGACGGTGACCGGGTTCATGGCGGCGGCGACCAAGGCGGCCGCGTTCGCGGCGCTGCTGCGCGTGTTCCTCGTCTCGTTCGGCTCGCTGCAATTCGACTGGCGGCCGGCCCTGTGGCTGATCGCGATCGTGACGATGCTGCTCGGGTCGGTCGTCGCGATCGTGCAGACGGACGTGAAGCGGCTGCTCGCCTACTCCTCGATCGCCCACGCGGGCTTCGTGCTGATCGGCGTCGTGGCCGCGGACCGACAGGGGCTCGCCGGCTCGCTGTTCTATCTCCTCGTCTACGCGCTGATGACGATCGGCGCCTTCGCGCTCGTCGCCGCGACGTTCGCGCGCGGGAGCGAGCGGCTCGACGTCGGCGCGTGGGCGGGGCTCGGGCGCGGCTCGCCCGTCGTCGCCGGCGCGATGACGCTGTTCCTTGTCTCGATGGCCGGGCTGCCGCCGACGGCCGGGTTCATGGCCAAGTTCTTCGTGTTCAAGGCCGCGGTGGAGGCGGGGGAGACCTGGCTCGTCCTCGCCGGCGTCGCCGCGAGCGTCATCGCCGCGTTCTTCTACTTGCGCCTGATCGTGGCGATGTGGATGCAGGAGCCCGAGCCCTCGATGGAGCCGGTGACGGTCGGGATGCCCGCCGGCGTCGCGCTGGCCGTGACCGGTCTGGCGACACTCGCGCTCGGGGTCTACCCGCAGGCGCTGATGGACCTCGCGCGCACGGCGGCCGTCTTCACGGGGTAGCGTCGTGCCGATGTCGTTGCTCGATCCGTCGATCGTGGACGAGGGCCTGCGGGCGTCGTTGGACGACGTCGACGCTCTGATGCGGTCGACCGTCGCCTCGGACCATCCGCTCGTCTCGCAGGCGTCGGTGCACCTCATCGACGCGGGGGGCAAGCGGCTCCGCCCGATCCTGACCATGCTCGCGGGACGGTTCGGCGACGGCGACCACGGAGACCTCGTGCGCTGCGCCGCCGCGATCGAGCTGACCCACCTGGCCACGCTCTACCACGACGACGTCATCGACGAGACGACGGTGCGCCGCGGCGTGGAAACGGTGAACGCGCGCTACGACAACCACGTCGCCGTGCTGACCGGGGACTTCCTGCTCGCGCGGGCTTCGGCCCTCGCGGCCGAGCTGGGACCCTACGTCTGCATCCGGCTCGCGAACACGATCGGCGACCTGTGCGAGGGCGAGATCATCGAGACGGCCGGGGCCGGATCGGCGACGCCGAGCATCGAGACGTACCTGGACGTCGTCAAGCGCAAGACCGCGTCGCTGCTCGCCAGCTCGTGCCACCTCGGCGCGTGGGTCGCCGGCGCGGACGACCAGACCGTGGAACGCCTTACCGCCTACGGCGAGGCGGTGGGCGTCGCCTTCCAGCTTGCCGACGACGTGCTGGACGTCGCGGGCACGGTGGACGACACCGGCAAGGTGCCGGGAACGGACCTGCGCGAGGGTGTCTACACGCTTCCGGTGCTGGAGACCTTCGCGGGCTCGGTCCCGGGTGCCGGGGAGTTGCGCGCCGCGCTCGACGCGGGCGAGGTCGATCGCGCGCTGTCGATCCTGCGCGAGAACGGCTCGGTCGAGCGCGCGCGCATCGAGATCGAGCGCTGGCAGGCCCGCGCGACGGAGGCGCTGGACGGGCTTGCGCCGGACCCTGCTCGCGACAAGCTGCGCTCGCTCGCCGGATTCGTCGGGGAGCGGACCGGTTGATGGACTGGCCGACGCTGTCCATCGTGATGCCGGTCCGCAACGAGGAGGCGACCCTGGAGGAGTCGCTCGGGTCCATCCTCGCGCAGGACTATCCGCGACCGTTCGAGGTAATCGCAGCCGAGGGCGCGTCCGCCGACGGCTCGCGCGCGATGCTCGAGCGCATCGCGGCGGCGGACCCGCGCGTGGCGATCGTCGAGAATCCGTCCGGTCACACGCCCTCGGGCCTGAACGCCGCGATCCGCCGCTCGACCGGCGAGGTGATCGTGCGGTGCGACGGCCACGTCCGCTTCCCCGAGGGCTACGTCCGCCGCGCGGTCGAGCTGCTGATGGAAACGGGCGCCGACAACGTGGGCGGCATCCAGGCCGCGGAGGGCGCCACGACGATGCAGCGCGCGATCGCGCTCGGCATGAGCATCAAGATCGGCGTCGGGGACGCGCGCTTCCGCACGGGCGGGCCGCCCGGCGAGGTGGACACCGTCTTCCTCGGGACGTTCCGGCGAGCGGCGCTCGAACGCGTCGGTTACTTCGACGAGCGCCTGCTGCGCAACCAGGACTCGGAGCTGAACTACCGCATCCGGGCCAGCGGCGGCCGCGTCTACTTCCACCCCGACTTGCGCGTGACCTACCGGCCGCGCGCCTCCCTCGGCGCGCTCTGGCGTCAGTACTGGGGGTCGGGCGCGTGGAAGCGACGGACGTTCCGCAAGAGCTGGCGCGCGCTGCGGCCGCGCCAGGCCGCGCCGGTCGCGCTCGTGCTCGGCCTGGTCGCCTCGGCCGGCCTGGCGTTCACGCCCCTTCGCGGCGCGGCGCTCGCCTTGCCGGTCGTCTACGCGGGCGTGCTCCTGCTGAGCGCGACGGGCCTCGCGCTCGCACGCCGCGCGCCGGCGGCGTTCCTGCTGCCCGTCGTGCTGCCCGTCATGCACGTCGGTTGGGGCGCGGGATTCCTGTTCGGGCGCGCCCGCGCGACGCGATGAACGCGCTCCCGGCGCGCAGGGCGTGCCCGAACGGGCAAGTTCGGGTTCGGCGACACCGCCGATATCATGTGCCGTCGTGACCACCTCCCTGACGCTCGGCACCCGCATCCAGCGCATCCGCAAGCGCCGAGCCGTCCTGCAACGGATGATCCGAACCGACCTGTCGGTGAAGTACGAGGGCTCCACGCTCGGCTACTTCTGGTCGGTCCTGGAGCCGCTGCTGATGACGGGCGTGTACTGGCTGGTCTTCGGCCTGATCGGACGGCTCGGCCGCGTGCAGCCGTTCCCGCCCTACATCCTGTCGGGCATCCTCGCCTGGCAATGGATGAGCGCCAGCTTCACCGGCTCGATGCGCACGCTTCGCGGAAACTCCAAGCTCATCAGCAAGATCGGCGACCTCCCGCGCGAGATCTACCCGATGCAGCTCGTGCTCACGAAGGGCATCGAGTTCCTCATCACGATCTCGGTGCTGGTGCCGGTCGCATTCGCCTTCGGGCTGCGGCCCTCGCTGTACATGTTCTACCTGCCGCTGGCGATCGTGCTGCAGTTGATGCTGCTGACCGGCCTGTCGCTCGGGCTCAGCGCGGCGAACACGTTGCTGCGCGATCTCGAGCGCGTCTCGCGTCCGGTGCTTCGCGCGTGGTTCTACCTCTCGCCGGTGCTCTACCCGCTGATCCTGGTGGACGAGCGCGCGTCCTCGCTCGCGCAGACGCTCTACCGGCTCAACCCGATGACGGGAATCCTCACGCTGCACCGCAGCGCGTGGTCGGGATGGACGATGCGCCCGCGCGGCGGCGGCGCCGTCGCGACGGTGAGTCAGTTCGACTCGTGGCTGACGGTCGGCTATTCGGCGATCGGGTGCGCGCTTATCCTGGTGATCGGGTACCTGCTGTTCACCAGGCTCGAACCGCGGGTGTTGAAAGAGATATGAGCGACGCCGAGCAGACGGGAACCGTGACGAAGGACTGGCGTCCCGACGCGCCGCCGTCCGACGCGCCGCCCATCATCGAATGCCGGGACGTCGGCATCTGGTTCCACGTCAACCGCCGCCGGAAGACGCGCATCCGCGACCACTTCATCCGGGGGTTCCAGAAGGCCGACCGGTTCTGGGCCCTGCGCAACGTCACCTTCACGATCCGCAAGGGCGAGTCGGTCGGGCTGATCGGCTCGAACGGGTCCGGCAAGAGCACGCTGCTGAAGCTGATCGCCGGCGTGCTCTACCCGGACGAGGGCGAGGTCCTCGTACACGGCGGCGTCGCGCCGCTGATCGAGCTCGGCGCCGGCTTCTCGGGCGATCTCACCGCGCGCGAGAACGTCTACCTGTCGGGGATGATCATGGGCCTGACCGAGAAGGAGATCGACGCGCGCTTTCGCAAGATCGTGCGCTTCTCCGGCTTGAAGGGGTTCATGGACATGCCGCTCAAGCACTTCTCGTCGGGCATGAAGGGGCGGCTCGGGTTCAGCATCGTGGCGCAGGTGGAGTCGGACGTGATGCTGCTCGACGAAGTGTTCGCCGTCGGCGACCGGCGCTTCAAGCGCAAGTCGGTGAAAGTGATGGAGGACAAGCTCTCCAAGGAGGGACGCACGCTGGTGCTGGTGTCGCACCGCGAGAGCGACCTGACGCGTTACTGCGAGCGGACGATCTGGCTGCAGAACGGCGTCGTCCGAGCCGACGGTCCGACCGAGGAGGTCCTTCCGCTCTACACCGCCTTCCAGGACGAGGCAGAGGACGAGGAGTGAGCACGACGCGCTCGCGCGCGCACTACACGATGGCCGACGCGCGCACGCGTGCGATCAAGCCCCGCGACTCGTGGTGGACCGTGATCCTGGTGGACCCGGTCGCCGTCCGCCTCAGCCTGGTCGCGGTGAACTACACCAGGCTCACGCCGAACCAGATCTCAGCCGCCTCGCTCGCCTTGGGCCTCGCGTCCGCGTGGTTCTTCTGGAGCGGTTCGGCGACCGCGCTGATCGTGGGGGCGCTGCTCTATCACGCGAGCTTCACGATGGATTGCGTCGACGGCAAGGTCGCGCGCCTGGCGGGAACGGGGTCGTACTTCGGCGAGTGGCTCGACTACGTCTTCGATCGCATCCGCGTGCTCGCGGTCACGCTCGCATTGATGGGCGGACGGTTCCGGCTCGCCGGCGACGAGCGGTACCTGTACCTCGGGATGCTCGTCATCTTCCTGGACATGCTGCGGTACGTGGACGCGCTGAAGATCGAGTCGTTGCAGGCGCGGCTCCGCAAACAGGTGCGCGACGCGCGACGCGAGGCCGGCCTCAAAGCCGGCGGGATCGGGGCCGAACGCGGCGAGGAGGACCGCATACAGCGCGCGGTCGCCCGCCGCTTCCCGTTGCTGTCGCGGGTTCGCAACGCGCTGGGGCGCCGGCGCATCCGCTCGCACCTGTTCAGCGGCATCGAGTTCCAGATGTTCGTGTTCATCCTGGGTCCCGCCACCGGGCAGGTGGCCGTCGTCACGCTCGCCGCCGCGGCGCTGCTGCTGGCGTTCGAGATCGCGATCGTGGCGAAGCTCTTCCTCGCCTCTCGCGCGACCCGGCGTTTGGTCAAGCGGATCCTGAAGAGCCGGCCGGCGGAGGGCGTGTGAGCGACCTGGCCGGGATCGTGCTCGCGGCCGGTGAGGGCAAGCGCCTGCGCCCGCTGACCGCGGACATCCCGAAGGCGCTCGCGCCGATCGGTGGCGGCTGGACGATCCTGGACGTCGCGCTGTCGAACCTTCGCGCCGCGGGGATCGAGGAGGTCTTCGTCGTCGTCGGCTACGCGGCGGAGGCGATCGAGCGGCGCGTGAGCGACCTGGAGGCCGCGCACGGCGTACGGCTCGGCCTCGTCGCGAACGACCGCGCGCTCGACTGGAACAACGCCTACTCGCTCTGGCTCGCGCGCGAGCACTTCGCGCGCGGCGCGATGGTCGTCAACGGCGACACCGTCCATCCGGTCGCGGTCGAGCAGCGGATGCTCGCCGCGCGCGGGCCCGGCGTGCTGATCGCGCTCGACGACGTCAAGGTGCTGGCCGAGGAGGAGATGAAGGTCGTGCTGGAGGACGGGCGGCTCGCGCGCATCACGAAGGAGATGGAGCCCGCCCGCGCGCACGGCGAGTACATCGGCGTCACCTTGATCGAGCCGTCCGCGGCTGCGGACCTGGCGGAGGCGCTCGAGCGGACCTGGCGGGCCGACCCGTCCCTGTACTACGAGGACGGGTTCCAGGCCTACGCAGACGCGGGAGGAGAAGTGCGTACCGTGTCGGTGGGAGGGCTCGACTGGGTGGAGGTAGACACGCCGGCCGACTTGGAGCGCGCGCGCACGCTGGGCATCGCGCCCGCGCCGGCCCCGGCGCGGGAGGCGCGCTGATGCCGCTGCTCGCGCGCACGATCCCGGCTCCGATCGCGGTGGACATCCGGCGCGGCGCGGTGGAAGGGCTCGCGCGGCTGCTGGCCGACGGGCGCATCTCCGCGGGCGGCAGCGTCGCGATCGCGGTCGGCGAAGGCATGGGCGAGCAGATCGCCGCGCACCTCGCGGGCAGCCTGCCGAGCGCCGAGCTGATCACCGTCGAAGGCGGCAGCATGGAGTCGGCGCATCGCCTCGCCGAGCAGCTCCGCGGCTCGTTCTACGACGCGGTCGTCGGCATCGGCGGCGGCGGCACGCTCGACGTCGGCAAGTACGCGGCGAGCGCCGTCGGGTTGCCGTTCGTCTCGGTCGCCACGACGCTCACGCACGACGGGCTCGCCTCGCCGGTCGCCGTCCTTCGCACCGGCGACCGCAAGGGCTCCTACGGCGTGCAGCTTCCGATCGCGGTCGTCGTGGACCTGGACTACGTCACGCGCAGCCCCGAGCGGCACACGCGATCGGGCATCGGCGACGCGGTGTCCAACCTGTCGGCCGTCGCCGACTGGGAGCTTGCCGCGCGCGAGCGGCGCGAGCCGATCGACGGGCTCGCGGTGTCGCTCGCGCGCTCGGCTTCGGCGGCGGTCGTGCGCCGGACCGACGCGATCGACTCCGAGACGTTCCTGACCGCGCTCGCCGAGGCACTGATCCTGAGCGGCCTGTCGATGGGAATCGCCGGCAGCAGCCGGCCGTGCAGCGGCGCGTGCCACGAGATCTCCCACGCGATCGACGCGCTGTTCCCCGGGACCGGGCTGCACGGCGAGCAAGTGGCCGTCGGGGCGCTCTTCGCGAGCTTCCTGCGAGCGGACCCCGGCATCGCGGACCTCGACGCGTGCCTGCGCCGCTACGGCGTGCCGCGGCTGCCGGGCGACCTCGGCCTAGGCGCCGACGACTTCACCTCCGCGGTGGTCAAGGCGCCCGAGACCCGGCCAGACCGCTACACGATCCTGGAGCACCTCGGCCTCGGCCACGACGAGGTGCGGAGCCGAGTGGATGCCTTCCTCGAATCCTTCGATCGCTGAGCTGCGCGCCGTCTGCCAGCCCCCCGGGCTGATCGCGCGCTACTCCGGCGAGCACTGGGCCGGCCGCCTCTACGGCCGGCGCGTGAGCATCTACGTCACGTGGCTGCTCGTGCGCACGGGCCTCAGCGCGAACGTCATCACCTTCGCGATGGCCGTCGTCGGCGTGTGCGGCGCGCTGCTGTTCGCGCTGCAAGGCCCCACCGCGCCGATCGAGGGCATGGCCCTGATCCAGCTCTACTTGCTGCTGGATTGCTCCGACGGCGAAGTCGCGCGCTGGCGTCAGACGACCGGCGCGACGGGCATCTTCATCGACCGGCTCGGCCACTACCTCGTCGAGGGGTCGTTCTTCGCGGCGCTCGGCATCTACGCGGCGCGCGTGTGGAGCCCGTCGTGGATCGGGCTGGGCATGGGCGCGGCGTTGTTCCACTTCGTCGGCAAGGTCGAGACCGACCTCGTGCACGTCGCGCGCGCGAAGGCGGGCCTGCCGGTCGCGGCCGACGAGGAGGCCGTGTCGGTTCCTTCGGGTGGGCTGGGCGCGGCGCGGCGGCTCGCGCGGATGCTCCCCCTCTATCGACTGACCGGCGCGATCGAAGCCTCCCTGATCGTCGGCGTGCTGCGCGTGTTCGACGCGATGTGGTGGCACGTGGACGTGACCCTGCCCCTCGTCGCCTTCTACTTCTTCCTGACGGCGCTGATCGCGGGCGGTCACTTCGTGATGATCCTCGCCTCGAAGCGCCTGCGGTGAACGCGGCCTGCATCGTCCTGACGGCTGGGTCCCGGCCCGCCGAGGTCGCGCGCGCGCTGGATTCGGCGCTCGCGCAAGAGGGCTCGCCCGAGGTCTGGCTCGTCTGCAACGGGTGCGAGCCGCCGGCGGTAGGCGCGGGCGTGCGGGTGCTCGCGCTACCGGAGAACGTCGGCCCGGCCGCGGCGCGCAACCGAGCCGTCGAGGCCGTTCGCGCCGACGTCCTGTTCTTCCTGGACGACGACACGTCCTATCCCGATCGCGACCTCGTCGCGCGGGCGCTGTCCCGGTTCGATGCCGAGCCGCGCCTCGGCATCGTCTCGTTTCGCATCGACGACCCGAGCGGTCGGCCGGGCCAGCGCCGTCACGTTCCCCGACTGCGCGCGGGGGACCCGCGCCGGTCGAGCGATGCGACGACGTTCCTGGAAGGCGCGTGCGCCATCCGGGCCTCGGTGTTCGCCGAGGTCGGCGGATATCCCGAGGAGTTCTACTTCGGCCACGAGGGCACCGACCTCGCCTGGCGAGCGCTCGACGCGGGCTATGCCGTTCGCTACGCGGGCGACCTCGCGGTGGCGCACCCGTCCGAGCCGGCCGAGCGCCACGCCTGGTTCCATCGCACGACTGCTCGGAACCGCGTCTTCCTCGCCCGCCGCCGCCTGCCGTGGCTCCTCGCGCCGATCTACGTGGCGGTCTGGATGGTCCTCACGCTCGCCCGAGCCCGCTCCCTCGCCGACGCGCGCGCGCTCCTCGCCGGCTTCGGCGCCGGCTTTCGCGAGCCGGCGGGCGAGCGCAAACCCATCCGCTGGAGCACCGTCGCCCGCATGACCCGCGCGGGCCGTCCGCCCATCATCTGAGCCATGCGGGCGGGCGTGGCTCGCCTCCGCGTGTTGCGACGATCCTCGCGGGAATACGCTCTGACGCTGGCGAATGCGGTAGGCAGGGCGACTCGAGGCGGTATGATCACGGCGTGGGTGATCTGAGTTCGGTCGTGCACTCTGACCCGGAGATCCTCGGCGGGACTCCGGTGTTCGTCGGCACGCGGGTGCCGCTTCGGAACCTGATCGACTATCTCGAAGACGATTACAGCGTCGAGGAGTTCCTGAAGCAGTTTCCGTCCGTGACTCGTGAGCAGGTCAACGAGGCTCTCGATGCCCTGGAGGGCGCAGTTCCGCGTGCGCGTACTGCTTGACGAGCACCCAACCGCACCGATGGCTTTCAGGGCACCGGGAAATGCAGGCACGCAGATCCTGATGCCCCTCAAGCTCCGCGGCGAGACCAACGGGCAAGTGCTTGGTGAGGTGCGCCACGTTGCGCGATAGCTCGATGAGGCAGCCCGAGGGGCTCCGACCGCTCGTGGGCATGTTCTCCGGTGACGGATAGCTCACGCGAGCACGCCGTGCGACCGCGGATTGGAACGAGCGGCTGATGTTCAGGGAACCGAGGGACGAAAAGGTCCGCCGGCGCGTCGGAAGGCACGCTACGTGGCAGGTCGTGCTCGGCTCGGTCTTTGCGGTGTTCGGAGTGATCGGGTTCTTCGTCACGCGTCAGTGGGAGGCGCTTGCCTTCGCCGCGCTCGCCACGCTAAACGTCCTCTACTGGAACCCAGTACGCAAGAACATGGACGACGGTGACCCGCCCTCAAACGCTCGCTAGCTTTGAGCGTGGGGGGATTGAAGCGTCGCTCAGCCGCGCGTTGACGGAGGTCCCAAAGATGTTGGAAGAGAAGGAGTGGGTAGTGACGAGCACGATCGGTTGAACGCCGACCGACCGAAGCGCGCAAGCGGCCAAACAGCCACCTCGTGATTGGTCCTCGCTGTCGACACGTGCTGTGAACCGATCCGTCGGTCTGTTGTGTCCCTGCGGCGCTGTAGAGTCGCGCGATGTCGTTCGAAGGTGCCAACGAGGCCGTCGTTGAGCCTCGCAAGGTACGCGATTACCTTCTGTCTTCGTCGCATCCAGTTGGGCAGTTCAAGGCGAAGTTCTTCGCAGCTCTCGGCTATACGCCCGAGGCGTGGGGAACCTTGCTCGCTGATCTCAGGATGCACGCTGTCGAGGGAATCGCTTCAATGGAAGAGACGGCGTTTGGCCGGAAATACACCGTTAGCGGACCGTTGCGCGGGCCTGGCGGAAAGGAGGCTCAGGTCGTGTCGGTCTGGATTATCCTTACGGGTGAGGATGCCCCGAGGTTCGTGACGGCGTTCCCAGGAGCGAGGCCATGAGATATGAACTGCTTCAGACCGTTGTCCTTGCTCGAGACGTCCCGGAGCACGGGCTCCGTCGTGGTGACCTTGGCACTGTGGTCGAGCGTTACGAACCCGACGGCTTGGAGGTCGAGTTCGTGACGGGATCGGGAAGAACGCAGGCCGTGCTGACTCTGAGGATCGATGACGTGCGTCCAGTCGAAGAACGCGATGTGATCGCCGTCAGGCCACTCGACGAGGCGCGGTAGCTTGAACGCACCGTTGCGCTCGTTGTCTATCTCGGTCCGCTTCAACCGCACACAGCGCGCCGGGTAACGGCTCGATGCCAGAGAACTCGGACGCTCGGACGGGGACGAAGTCGCGGATTCTTTGGCTTGCGGCTGCCATCACGGTGGTGCTGACGCTGGCGGGGATGTTCGCGCTCGCGCCGCGGGCGACGGTCGTGCTGGCGGCTCCCGCGCAGGTGCAGACGCGCGTGTCGGTGCCGGCGGCGGAGGTGACCGCGGCGTCGAGCGTGACCCGCCCCGTCGAGCCGACGGGGCGCTCGACGGCGGCTCGGGCGGAGGGGTCGGTGATCTTCTTCTGTTGTCCGCGCACGTGCAACCAGCCGTTCGGGGGGTGTTCGGAGCGGAAGCAGGAGGCGCCGTCGAGCCTGGTGCCGGCCGGGACAATCGTCGGGTCGTGCGCGAAGCATGCGAAGAACAACGATCGGCGGTGCTTGGAGGCGGGCGACGTCCTGTACCGAACCACCGCGGCGGCGCGCATCTCGCCGACGCGCGAGCGGTGCGGCTTCCCCATCTTCCTGCTCTTCATCGTCGCCGAGGAGTGCCATCTGCGCTCGCTCGAGGTTCCGATCGTCGCGCTGGAGGCGGGCGACGACGCGAATCACGCCGGCGAGCACTACGTCGAGTACACCGAGGTCAAGCAGCTCGACGGCGTGAACGTGTACACGGCGAACCTGAAGTCGATCACGGGCGGACGCGACGCGGGCGTACCGCTGGTTCGCGTGCCCGACGTCGAAGCCGCTCGCCGTGCCGCGCGCGAGGCGGCGACGACGGCGATCCGGGACCGGACCGAGCGCGCGGCCGCGCGCAAGGGGTTCGACGGCACGATCATGCTCGATCGCGAGGTCACGATCCGGGACGGGCAGGCATGGAACGCGGTCGACTGCTACTCGTGCTCGACGCCGTCGGTCACGGCCCGCGTCAACGCGCGAGCGGCGGCCTTCAGCGTTCGCGCGCTCGAAGACCGGGCGCTCGAGCAGCTCGAGCCGCTGCTGCCTGAGGCGCATGCGATCGTCGAGGGGTCGCTTCGGCCGGAGGAGCCCGTCCTGCGGCGCGGCCGCATCGAGGCCACGGTCACCGCCACAGTCGAGTTGATCGGGATCGAGGACGGACCGGCGCTCGCGCGGGGCAAGAGCCCGGCCGCCGCCGCGCGCGCGCTCGCAGATCGGTACGACACCACGGTGATCGCCATCCGGCGCACGTACGCGTTCCTTGGCTTCCTGCCTTTGCGCGCGAGCCGGATCGACGTCGTCGTAGAGTCCTGACCTGCGCGAGCCTGCCGGGTTGCCTCTCCTCTGAGGGTCCGCAGGCGGGCGTGGCTCGCCTCCGCGGGGACCCGTTCCCGAACTCGGCGACGCGTGACCGCGTCACCGAGTTCGCTCACTGCGGTCCTCCCTCTCACGTCGCTGGCGCGCCGTTCGAGGGGCCCACCGAGTCCCCGCTCCCGGCGATCCCCGCCCGCCCGCTCGAACCGCTGGGCGCGAGCGCATAGCTCGCTCTGGACAAATGTCCAAAGGGCTTCGCGCGAGGGTTCTTGCAAGTCAATCATGGCAAGCTGACTCCTCGACCCGCGTCGACTAGGTGTTATCTGCTCAGACGGGTGTTAACCCGGTCTTTTCAAGAAGGAGTTAACCCGGCTAACATCGGATGAGCCACATGTTTCGTTGCCAGCTGTGCAAGACGGAGCTCTCGAGCCATCTCGAAGAGCTTGCCGATCTCACCGCTCTATCCGATGCAGATAACGCACCCCATGTACCCGAAGGACGCTACGTTCTCTCGGACGGCTCGTTCTTCACGGGAACCGAGGGCAAAGTAATCATGAATCTTCACGATGCGAGGAACATCCGACGCACGGACGACCCCTCCCGACTGAACGGGTGCTGTGGTCTCGACGGGTTGGACGGTCCCAACGTCCTCTGCCGGAAAGGACACGCAGTGGGCACAGAGAAATCGGACTGCTGGATGCCCCATGCCCTTATCCTGGAACCCGATGCGATCAGCACGGAGATTGCCAGCTAACTCGCGCGTGCAAGGGGCCGTCCGCCTGCGGCATCCGGCCGCTGACGCGCCGGGTCGTTAGGCCGTCCCTGCGGCGAGATACGATCGCCGCATGCCCGTCATCTCGACGTTCTTCGGAATCGTGATCCGCATGTATTACCGAGACCACGCTCCACCCCATTTTCATGCGGAGCATCAGGGCGAACAGGCGACCTTCACCTTCGACGGAACGCCGCTGGCTGGCCAGCTCCGGTCTCGGACCGCCAAGAGACTCATCGAGGAGTGGGCGCGGGCGCACGCTGTGGAACTGGCCGCCGATTGGGATCGGGCGCGAGGCGGGGAACGCCTCGAACGGATCGAGCCGCTCCAGTAGAATGCTCCCATGGAACCGCTCCCGCTCGTGACCGCGGCTGAATACGTGGACGGATTCCGGATCAGGGTTGTGTTCAACGATGGTTTGGACTCGATCGTGGACTTCGAGGACTGGCTCTCAGGACCGATGTTCGAACCGCTGCGATCTCCCGAGTTCTTCAAGCGATTCTTCGTGGAAGCAGGCACGATCACGTGGCCGAATGGCGCTGATATCGCTCCGGAGGCACTCCACGAGCGGGCGAGCGCCACGAGTGCGGTCTAACTTGCGCGTGCAACGGGCTGTTGGGCGGACGACTCAAGGATGAGCAGCCAATCGGATGGCGGACTCTAATGACTGAGAAGGAGGTATCGAGTGATGGCTAGGGAGCGCGAGTACGAGGTCATCCTCGTTCCCCAAGACGAGGGTGGGTTCACCGTTCTCGTCCCTGAGTTGCCGGATGTGGTCACGGAGGGGGAGAGTCGTGACGACGCTCTGGCGATGGCGAAAGAGGCTATCGAGGGATACCTCGATGCCATGCGCGGGCAGGGGTGGGACCCGCCCGCGAGCGAGCGGGATCGAGTCGTGATTCGCGCTTCGTGAGCGCGAAGCTGCCGGCGGTCAAGCCGAGGGAACTCGTCCGGGTGCTGGAGAAGAAGGGCTGGCGCCTGGATCGGGTTCGCGGTTCCCACCACATCATGGTGCACCCCGCGCTGAAGAAAGCCGTGTCCGTCCCCATGCACAACCGCGATCTCAAGACCGGCACGCTTCACGGGATTCTGCGTGTCGCAGGGATAAGCAGGCAGGAGTTCATCGAGTTGCTCTGACCGACGCCACCTAGCTTCCCACCGTTTTGGGTGGTCGGAGTGGCTGCGATACGATGCGCCGCGCGCCGCTCGTGAGCGCCTTCACAAGGGTGCGAGCACGAGCGCGCGAACGGGGAGTTCAGGTGACGGATTACTTCTGGCAATACGGGACTCTGGGCGTGCTCGCGGTGGCCGGCGCGGGCTTTGTCGCCGTCGGGTTTCTGGTCAACCGGATCATGCGGCCGACCTTCGCCCGGCCCGAGAAGTACACGACCTACGAGTGCGGCGTGGACCCCGTCGGCGAGGGCTGGAGCCAGACCCAGATCCGCTACTACATCTACGCCTTCCTGTTCGTGATCTTCGACGTCGAGGCGGTGTTCCTCTTCCCCTTCGCCACGATCTTCGAGCGGTTCCCCAACGCGGGGCTGGTCCTGGTGGAGATGATCGTGTTCGTGGTCATCCTGGCTGTCGGCCTGCTCTACGCATGGAAGAAGAAGGTCCTGGAGTGGGTGTGAGGGAGTGGGTGTGACCGACTGATGGGGCTCGTCGAGCAAGTCAACTTCCCGAAGCCCGCCAAGTTCATCCTCAACTGGGGCCGCAAGTACAGCCTCTGGGTGATGAACTTCGGGCTCGCGTGCTGCGCGATCGAGCTGATCGCCGCCTCCACCAGCCGGCACGACTTCATCCGCCTGGGCGTGATCCCGGTCGCGCACGGGCCGCGCCAGGCCGACATGCTCGTCGTCGCCGGGACGCTGACTGACAAGATGGCGCCCGCGCTCAAGCGCGTCTACGAGCAGATCCCCGAGCCGAAGTACGTGATCTCCTTCGGGTCGTGCTCGAACTGCGGCGGGCCCTTCTGGGACTCCTACTCGGTGACCAAGGGCGTGGACCAGATCGTGCCGGTCGACGTCTACGTGCCGGGGTGCCCGCCGCGGCCCGAGGCGCTGCTCGAAGGGATCCTCAAGCTGCAGGAGCGCATCGGCCAGGAGAGCTTGAAGGACCACTTCGCGCGGCGTCGCGCGACCGAGCCGATCGTGGTCGGCGGCGGACCCATCCACCAGACCGCGATCCGCGACGAGTGATGAGCCCCGACGAGATCGTCCAGCACCTCACGGACGCCACCGGCGCCGTCGAGCGCAGCGAGGTCGCGCACGGCGAGGTCTCGGTCTGGGTAGCGCCCGCCCGGTGGGTCGAAGTCGCGACGCACCTGCGCGACTGCGGGCACTGCCACTTCGACTTCTGCACGTTCCTGACCGCGGTCGACCTGGAGGCCGAGGGCTTCGAGGTCGTGCTCCACGTCTACTCGGTCCGCCGCCAGCACCACGTCAACGTCAAGACGGTGCTCGGGCGCGAGAACCCGTCGCTGCCGACGCTGTCGGAGGTGTGGCTCGGCGCCAACTGGTGCGAGCGCGAGACGAACGAGCTGTTCGGCATCGACTTCGCCGGGCACCCGAACCTGGTGAAGCTGCTGCTGCCGGTCGAGTTCGAGGGCCATCCGCTGCGCAAGGACTTCAAGCTGATGACGCGCGAGGCCAAGGAGTGGCCGGGCGAGAAGGAGCCGGAGGAGGTGTCACCGTCACAATGATGGCGGGGCCCACCGAGCTGCGGCAGGCGGGAACGATCCCCGGCGGCCCCGGCGAGGGCGTCCAGGTCGTGATCGCCGGCGCCGAGGCGGAGTTCGCCACGCAAGAGATGACGCTGTCGATCGGGCCGCAGCACCCCTCGACCCACGGCGTGCTTCGCGTCGTGCTCACGCTCGACGGCGAGCGCATCGCCACGGCCACGCCGGTCATCGGCTACATGCACCGCGCCTTCGACAAGCTCTCGGAGGTGCGCGACTACCGGCAGATCATCGCGCTGTCCAACCGCCACGACTGGCTGAGCGCCTTCGGTAACGAGCTTGGCGTCGTGCTGGCGGTCGAGAAGCTGATGGAGATGGAGGTGCCGGAGCGCGCGCAGTGGATCCGGATGCTGATGGCCGAGTGGAACCGCGTGCTGAACCACCTGATGTTCCTCGGCTCCTTCGGGCTGGAGCTGGGCGCGATGACGCCGATGTTCCTGGCGTTCCGCGAACGCGAGGACATCCAGAACCTGCTGGAGGCCGCGACCGGCGCGCGCATGCACTTCACCTACAACCGCGTCGGCGGGCTGAAGGAGGACCTGCCGGCGGGGTTCCTGAAGCACTCGGCCGCGCTGGTCCGCAAGATCCGGCACCGGCTGCTGGACTACGACGGGTTGCTGCTCGGCAACGAGATCTTTCGCAAGCGCACGGTCGGCATCGGCGTGCTGCCCGGCGAGGTCGCCAAGTCTTACGGCGTCAGCGGCCCGATCCTGCAGGCATCCGGGGTGGCCGAGGACGCCCGCAAGACCGAGCCCTACCTGAAATACGACGAGGTCGACTTCGACGTGCCGGTTGGCGAGAACGGCGATTGCTACGACCGCTTCGTCGTGCTGTACCGCCGCATCGAGGAGTCGCTGAAGATCATCGAGCAGGTGCACGACAAGATGCCGGCCGGCGCGATCCTGCCGGGCAAGATGCCGAAGTACATCCAGCCGCCGGAGGGCTGGACCTACACGCGCGTCGAGAACTCGCTGGGCGAGCTGGGTTACTACCTCGTCTCGCGTGGTGAGAAGGAGCCGTGGCGGCTCAAGATGCGCACGCCGTCCTTCCACAACGTCTCGATGATCCCGTACCTGCTGGAGGGGATCCTGCTGCCGGACCTGATCGCGGTGCTCGGCAGCGTGTTCTTCGTCGTCGGGGACGTCGATCGATGAGGACGAGCAGGGGGGCGCGCCGGTGATCTTCAACGAGCTGTTCGCCAACCCCTGGATCGTGCTCGTCTTCAAGGTGGTCGCGGTGCTGCTCGTCTTCCTGACCGCGCCGATGGTCGTGGGCTATGCCGAGCACAAGGGGCTCGCGCACATGCAGTCGCGGCTCGGGCCGATGGAGGCCGGCAAGTTTCACGGCTGGGCGCAGCTCATCGCCGACGGCGTGAAGTTCATCCAGAAGGAGGACATCATCCCGGCGGCGGCCGACCGCAAGGTCTTCTCCGTCGCACCCATCGTGGCCTTGGTTCCCACGATCCTGGTGTTCTTGGTGCTGCCCTTCGGGCCCGGACCCGGAGACAACCCCGCCAACGGCATCTGGGGCGAGAACTTCGACCTCGGGCTGTTCTTCGTGCTGGCGATCAGCGCGATCGGCGTCATCGGCATGCTGATGGCGGGCTGGTCGAGCGCCAACAAGTTCGCGCTCATCGGCGCGATCCGCGGCGCCGCGCAGCTCATCGCATACGAGCTGCCGCTGGTGCTCGCCGCGAGCGCCGTCGCGATGCAGGCGGGCACGATCTCACTCGTCGGGATCGTCGAGGCGCAGGACAGCTACTGGTTCGTCATCCCGCAGTTCGCCGGCTTCGCGCTCTTCTTGCTGGCGAGCCTCGCCGAGCTGTCGCGCCCTCCCTTCGACATGCCGATCGCGGACTCCGAGATCATTTTCGGTCACATGACCGAGTACACCGGCGTGCGCTTCGCGATGTTCCTGCTGGCCGAGTACGCGGGGATCGTCGCGCTGTCGGCGGTGGCGACGGTGCTCTACCTCGGCGGCTGGCACGGGCTGCTGATCCCGTTCATCCCGGCGCCGATCTGGACGCTCGGCAAGGTCGGTCTGCTCGCCTTCTTCATCATCTGGCTGCGCGCGACCTACCCGCGCCTGCGCGAGGACCAGCTCCAGAAGATGGCGTGGAAGTACCTGATCCCGATCGCTTTGGTGAACATCCTGCTCACGATGATCTTCAAGGTGGCCTTCTAGATGATCAGCGCCGAGCGCCTCGAGAAGCTGCGCGCCCTGGAGCGCACGATCGCCTCGAAGAAGGGGATCGGCGCCGTCTACGGCCTCGCCAAGGGGCTGAGCGTCACGCTGCGCACGATGCTCACGCCCGCGACGACGCAGCAGTACCCGCACGTGAAGCCGGACCTGCCGCCGCGCACACGCGGGATCATCGCGCTGAAGGAAGAGAACTGCACGGTCTGCATGCTGTGCTCGCGCGAGTGCCCCGACTGGTGCATCTACATCGACTCCCACAAGGAGAAGGTGCCGCCGAAGACGCCGGGCGCTCGCGCGCGGACGCGGAACATGCTCGACCGCTTCGCGATCGACTACGCGCTGTGCATGTACTGCGGGATCTGCGTCGAGGTCTGCCCGTTCGACGCGCTGTTCTGGTCGCCGCACTTCGAGTACTCGACCGACGACATCACCGAGCTGACCCACGAGATGCCGACGCTCGGCGAGTGGATGAAGCTCGTCCCGCCGCCCCCGGCGCTGGACGACGGCGCGGAGGATCCGAAGGAGCTTGCCGCGCAGGCCAAGGACTACGGGGGCGGTGCCGAATGACGTCCTGGCCCGCGATCGTCGCGCTCGGCTTCTCGCTGCTGACCGCGCTCGCCGCGGTGGCCGTCGTCGTCAGCAAGAACGTCGTGCGAGCCGCGCTGTACCTGGTCGTGGCGCTCGCCGGCATCGGCGTGCTGTTCCTGATCATGGGGGCCGAGTTCGTCGGCTGGACGCAGATCCTGATCTACGTCGGCGCGATCATCGTCCTGCTGCTATTCGGGCTCATGCTGACCGCGGCGCCGATCGGGCGGACGACGCTGGACAACCAGCAGCGGGGGATCGCGCTGCTGGCGTCCGGCGCGATCTTCGGGGTCTTCACCTACCTGATCTGGGACGCCTTCGGCGACGAGAAGATCCCGCTCGACCAGGTCGTTCGCACCAACGACATCGGCCAGTCGCTGTTCGAGCGCTACATCCTTCCCTTCGAGCTGGTGTCCGTCCTGCTGCTCGCGGCCCTGGTGGGCGCGATCGTCCTGGCGAAGAGGGATTAGACGATGAGCCTCGCGTGGATCCTCACCCTCGGCGCGTTCCTGTTCAGCGTCGGGGTCTACGGTGTGCTGGCGCGCAAGAACGCGGTCCTTGTCCTGATGTCGATCGAGCTGATGCTCAACTCGGTCAACATCAACCTCGTCGCGTTCAACGCCTACCTCCAGGACCAGGTCGCCATCGGGCAGATCTTCAGCCTGTTCGTCATCACGATCGCCGCCGCCGAGGTCGGCGTCGGGCTCGCGATCGTGCTGCTGATCTTCCGCAACCGCAAGAGCATCAACGTCGACGAAGTGGATCTGCTGAAGTGGTAGGCGCGCTGCTCGCCGCGGAAGAGGCGGCCTTGGAGCTGGCCGCCGGCGCGGGCAACTGGGCGACCGAGCACGCCTGGCTGATCCCGGCCATCCCGTTCGTGTCGCTGCTGCTGATCTGGTGGTTCGGCAAGCGGCTGCCGAAAGGCGGCGCGGAGATCGGCATCACGCTCATGCTCGCCGACCTCGTGCTCGCGCTGTGGGTGCTGGCCGACTACGTCGGCGGCGGCGGGCCCACGGTCGAGCGCGCGCTGGACTGGTTCCCGTTCGGCGGCGGGCTCAGCCTGGAGCTGGGGATGCTCGTCAACGGGCTGACCGCGGTGATGTTCGTGGTCGTGACGGGCGTCTCGGCGATGGTGCAGCTCTATTCGAGCGGGTACATGAAGGGCGAGCCGCGCTTCACGTGGTACTTCACCGCGCTCAACCTGTTCACCGGCTCGATGCTGTTGCTGGTGATCAGCAACAACCTGCTGCAGCTCTTGATCGGCTGGGAGCTGGTCGGTGTCTGCTCGTACCTGCTGATCGGGCACTACTGGGAAGAGCGCGAGAACGCCAACGCGGCCATCAAGGCGTTCGTGGTCACCAAGACCGGCGACATCCCGTTCCTCATCGGCATCTTCGTGATCTTCGCCGCGGCCGGCACGTTCAACATCGGCGAGATCCTGCACCTGGTCGAGGGCGGCGAGATCGGGACGGTGACGCTGACCGCGGGCGCGATCCTGCTGTTCGGCGGCGCGATCGGTAAGAGCGCGCAGTTCCCGCTCCACGTCTGGCTGCCCGACGCGATGGCGGGCCCGACGCCGGTCAGCGCGCTCATCCACGCGGCGACGATGGTGACCGCCGGGATCTTCCTGGTCGCGCGCGCGTTCCCGATCTTCGAGGGATCGGAGGCGGCGCTGAACGTCGTCGCGCTGATCGGCGCGTTCACGATGCTGATGGCGGCGCTGCTGGCGATGGTCCAGGACGACATCAAGAAGGTGCTCGCGTATTCGACGATCAGCCAGCTCGCGTACATGTCGGCGGCGCTCGGGGTCGGCGCGGGCAACGCGGGGATCTTCCACCTGTTCACGCACGCGTGGTTCAAGGCGCTGCTGTTCCTGGGAGCCGGATCGGTCATCCATGCGGTGCACTCGAACAACATGAGCGACATGGGGGGCCTGCGAAGGTTCATGCCGACCACCTACTGGACGTTCGGCGTGGGGTCGCTCGCGCTCGCCGGCATCTTCCCGCTGGCCGGCTTCTGGTCGAAGGACGAGATCCTGACCGAGGCGTTCCACGTGGGCGCGGGCACCGCGGCGCACTCGCCGGGCACCGACGTCGTCGGCTACATCGTGTACGGCTCGGGGATCCTCACGGCGTTCCTGACCGCGTTCTACATGTCGCGCGCCTTCCACCTGACCTTCGAGGGCGAGTACCGCGGGCACGGTCACCCGCACGAATCGCCCAAGACCATGACGATCCCGCTGACGGTGCTCGCGATCCTGGGCGCGGTCGCCGGCTTCGCGGGGCTGCCGGGCAACCAGAGCGGGTTCGGCGCATGGGCCGCCGTCGGGGGCGTCACCGAGGTGCCGGGCGCCGACATCGTGCTGATCGTCGTGTCGCTGGCGGTCGCGGTCGGCGGGATCTGGTTCGGGCGCCGGCTCTACGCGCCCGCGCCTGCGGTCGATCCGGTCACGAGGCTCGGCTGGTTCCACACGCTGCTCGTCAACAAGTACTACCTGGACGAGTTCTACATGCGCGCGATCGTGCTGCCGGTCCGGGACACGGTCTCGGGCGCGATGTACTGGCTCAACCAGAACGTGTTCGACGGCGCGGTCAACGGCGCCGCGGCGACCGCGACCTGGTTCGCGCGCGGGCTCTATTCGGTCGTCGATCAGAAGGTCATCGACGGAGCGGTGAACGGCGTGGGCATCGGCGCGCGCACGTCCAGCGGCCTGCTCCGGTACGTCCAATCGGGCAATGTCCAGCGATACGCGGCCGTGCTGTTCGGCGGCACCGCGGTCTTGGCGCTGCTCTTCATTCGATTCGCGTAGGGGGAAAGCATGTTCGACGACTGGTTGCTCTCGCTGGTGGTGTTCACGCCGCTGGTGGGAGGCGTGCTGATCGCGCTGGTGCCGCGCGGCAACGAGGTCGCGATGAAGGCGCTCGCGGTGGTCGCGTCCGGCGCGGCCTTCGTGTTCTCGCTGGTCGCGCTCGCGCGGTTCGACTTCGATCGCACGGGCGCGTTCCAGTTCGAGGTCGACACGAGCTGGATCGAGACGATCTTCGCCCGCTACCACATGGGCATCGACGGCATCTCGCTGCCGCTGGTCGTCCTGACGGCGCTACTGACCTTCCTGTGCGTGCTCTACACGTTGCGCGTTCCCCCGAAGCCCGAAGGGCGCCTCAAGGGCTTCTTCGCGCTGGTCCTGCTGCTGGAGACCGGCATGGCCGGCACGTTCACCTCGCTGGATCTGGTGCTGTTCTTCGTCTTCTGGGAGATGGTGCTCGTCCCGATGTACTTCATCATCTCCATCTGGGGGAGCGAGCGGAAGGAATACTCCGCGATCAAGTTCTTCCTCTACACGCTGTTCGGGTCGGTGTTCATGCTGCTGGGCTTTCTGGCGATGTACTTCCGCTCGGTCGGGCCCGACGGCAACCACACCTTCGACATGATCCTGCTGCAGGGCCAGACCTTCGGCGGGGTCGGGTTCCAGCACCTGGTGTTCCTGGGCCTGTTCCTCGGCTTCGCGATCAAGGTGCCGATGTGGCCGTTCCACACGTGGCTCCCCGACGCGCACGGCGACGCGCCGACGGTCGGCTCGGTCCTGCTTGCCGGCGTCCTGCTGAAGATGGGGACCTACGCCTTCATCCGCATCGCGCTGCCCCTGCTGCCCGACGCGGCGCGCACGTGGGCCCCCTACATCGGCGCGCTGGCGGTGATCTCGATCTTGTACGGCGCGCTGTGCTGCCTGGCGCAGAAGGACATCAAGCGGCTGATCGCGTTCTCCTCGGTGGGTCACATGGGCTTCGTGATGCTCGGCATATCGACGCTGACCGACGTCGGGATCAACGCGGCCGTCTTCGGCATGGTGGCCCACGGCCTCATTACCGGGATGCTGTTCTTCCTCGCGGGGTCGATGTACGAGCGCTACCACACGCGCGTCATCGACGACATCGGGCCGGGGCTGCTGACGAAGATCCCGCGGATGGGAGCGGTGTTCGTCTTCGCCGGGATCGCTTCGCTCGGCCTGCCCGGCCTGGCGGGCTTCTGGGGCGAGGTGCTGGCGCTGCTCGCCGCCTTCCGCCCGGCCGACGGGCTCCACCAGGGGCTCTACCGCTCGTACATGGTGCTCGGCGGCGTCGGCACGATCCTGACCGCGGGCTACATGCTCTGGCTGATTCGGCGGCTCGGGCTCGGCCAGTTGCGCGAGAAGTGGGCGGCCGACGCCTCGATCGACGACGTGCGGACGATGGAGTGGGTCGCGTGGGCGCCGCTGCTCGTTGGCATCGTCGCGCTCGGCGTCTTCCCGCGAGCGGTGCTGGACATGACCAACGACGCCGTGACGGCCCTCGCGAGCTTGTTCTGAGATGAGCGTCCTCGCCCAGGTCTCCACCGACGCGCTGCTGAACGTCGACCTTCACGCGATCGCGCCGGAGATCGCGCTGACCGTCGCGGCGGTCGTCGTGCTCGTCGTCGACCTGTTCCTTCCCTCGCGCGCGAAGCCGCTCAACGCGGTGGTCTCGGCGCTGGGAATCGGGGCCGCGGCGATCGCGCTGGCGACGCTGGTGGGGGACCGGCCCGCCGGCGGGCGCGAGACCTTCGGCGGCATGTTCGTCCTCGACGGCTACGCGATGCTGTTCAAGTTCCTGTTCCTCGCGGTCGGCGGCCTGACGATCCTGATCTCAGTCACCTACCTCGCCGAACGAGCCGAGCGCATCCAGGGCGAGTTCTACTTCCTGCTGCTGTCGAGTCTGCTGGGCATGGTCGCGATGGCAAGCGCGCGCGACATGCTGGCGCTGTTCGTGGCGCTGGAGCTGGTGAGCATCCCCGGGTTCGTGATGGCCGGCTTCAAGAAGGCCGACGACCGCTCGAACGAAGCCGCGGTGAAGTTCTTCCTGTTCGGCGTGCTGTCCTCGGCCGTGATGCTCTTCGGCATGTCGCTGATCTACGGCGTCACCGGGTCGACCAACCTCAGCGCGATCGCCGAGGCGCTGCGCGCCCAGGGCGACGCGCCGCTCGTCACGGCGAGCATCTTGCTGATCGTCGCCGGCTTCGCGTTCAAGGTCTCCGCGGTCCCGTTCCACTTCTGGGCGCCCGACACCTACGAGGGCTCGCCCGTGCCCGTCGCGGCGTTCCTGTCGGTCGCCTCCAAGGCGGCCGGGTTCGTCGGGCTGCTGCAGCTCACCTTCGTCGCCTTCCCCGACTACACCCACGTGTGGGCGCCGGGGTTCGCGATCATCTCCGCGATCACGATGACGGTCGGCAACCTCGTCGCGATGTCGCAGACCAACCTCGTGCGCATGCTCGCCTACTCCTCGATCGGGCAGTCGGGCTACATGCTGCTGCCCTTCGGGATCGTCGCCGGCAAGGGAGCGGACCTGCAGAACGAAGCGTTCGCCGCCGTGCTCACCTACATCCTCATCTACTCGTTCATGAACCTCGGCGCCTTCGCGGTCGCGATCGCGGTGGGGCGCAAGCACCCGAGCAACGACATCGCCGACTACGAAGGGCTAGCGCAGCGCGAGCCGGCGCTCGCCGTCGCGATGCTGTTCTTCCTGCTCTCGCTCGCGGGGATGATCCCGACCGCCGGCTTCTGGGCCAAGCTGTTCGTCTTCCGAGCCGCGATCGGCACCGGGACGCTCTGGCTCGCCGCCATCGGCGTCGCGAACGCCGTCGTCGGGCTCTTCTACTACCTGAGCGTCGGCAAGCGGATGTTCCTGCGCGAACCGGCCGAGACCTCGCGGATCGGCGTCCCCTACTCGATCGCGGCGGCGCTCGCGCTGATGGCCCTCGTCATCGCGGCCGTCACCGTCTACCCCGAGTTCTTCCACCACTTCAGCCCGCGCTCGACGCTCGTCGCCTTCTGAGCCCGAGAAACGGCTGAGGACGCGCGCGCGGCTCCCCGGTCGTCGCTACCCTTGAGAGCCGAAAGGATGGGTGGGATTCGATGACCGCGAAGAACACGTTTCGAACGTTCGTTTTCCTGGGCGCGCTGGGCGGACTGCTCGTGCTCGTCGGCGCGTGGGTCGGGCCCGCGTTGTTCGGCAGCTCGAACGCGGGAATGGCCTTCTTCCTGTTCATCGCCGTCGCGATGAACTTCGCCACCTACTGGTGGAGCGACAAGATCGTGCTGAAGATGACGCGCTCGCGGCCGGTGAGCGAGGCCGAGGTGCCGTGGCTCTACCGCGTCGTGCGGACCCTCACGCAGAAGGCCGGCCTGCCGATGCCTCGGCTCTACGTCATGCCCGGCGCACAGCCGAACGCCTTCGCCACGGGCCGCAACCCCGAGCATGCGGCGGTGGCGGTGACCGAGGGCATCCTGCAGGTCCTGAACGAGGACGAGCTGGCGGGCGTGCTCGCGCACGAGATCTCCCACGTCGGCAACCGCGACATCCTGATCGGGGCGGTGGCGGCCACGGTGGCGGCGGCCGTGACGATGCTCGCCCGGATGGCGATGTGGGCCTCGATCTTCGGCGGCGGCCGCGACCGCGAGGGCGGCGGGCTCGGACTGCTGGTGGCATGGCTCTTCGCGCCGATCGCGGCGGCGATGGTCCAGATGGCCGTGTCGCGCTCGCGCGAGGCGCAAGCGGACGCCTCCGGCGCGAAGCTGCTCGGCGACGCGACCCCGCTGGCGAGCGCCCTGATCAAGATCGAGGCGGCCGCGAAGAACCGCCCCGACTTGCCGGTGAGCCCGGCCGTCTCGCACCTGTTCCTGCGCTCGCCGCTGCGTGGTCAGGGGATCGCGAAGCTCTTCATGTCGCACCCGCCGCTGGCCGAGCGCCTCGAGCAGCTCCGCGCCCTCGGCGCCCGCGTCTGAGTCAGGGCGCGGGTTCGGCTTCGGGCGCCGGTTCGGCTTCGGTCGCGGGCGCTGTGGGCGCCGCGCGTGCCGGCAGGCGCAGGACCAACTCCGCGCCGCCGCCCGTCGCGTTGCGCGCTTCGACCGAGCCGTCGTGGCGCTCGGCAACCTGCTTCACGATCGCAAGGCCGAGCCCGGACCCCGGCATCGCGCGCGCGTCCGGCGCCCGGTAGAAGCGGTCGAAGACCTTCGGCAGGTCCTCCTCGGCGATACCGGACCCGTGGTCGCGCACCCGCAGCTCGCCGCCCGCCGACAGCTCGATTTCGATGGCGCGGTCCGGCGGCGACCACTTCGCGGCGTTGTCGAGCAGGTTGGACACCGCGCGGCGTAGCAGCGGATCGACCCCGCGAACGACGCACGGCTCCAGCGTCGAGGCGAAGGAGGTCGCGGGCCGGTAGGCGCGCGCTTGGTCCAGCGCCTCGGCGACGATCTGGTCGAAGCGCAGCTCGGTCGCTTCGGGGAGCTGCTCGTCTCCGCGCGCGAGGTCCACCAGGTCGCCGACGAGCAGCGACAGGTCCTCGATCTGGGTCAGGACGTCGGCGAGCAGCGCCTCGCGTTCGGCCGGGTCCATGCCGGTCGCGCGCGCGAGCACCTCGATGTTCGTCCGCAGGCTCGCAAGGGGCGTGCGCAGCTCGTGCGAGGCGTCGGCGACGAGTTGCCGCTGCGACTGCAACGCGCCGTCGAGCGCGACGAGCATCGTGTTCAGGCTTTCGGCCAGGCGCGAGATCTCGTCGTTGCCGTCCACGGGGATGGGCTCGCTGGGGTCGTGCGTGCGGGCGATCCGCTCGGCGGCGCTCGTCAGGCGCCCGAGCGGCGCCAGCGCGGTGCGCGCGACGAGCCGCCCGAGACCCGCGGCCAGCCCGACCCCGGCGAGCGCGATCAGCAGCAGGTAGAGGCGCTGGCGGCGCAGGACGTTGTTGACTTCGTCGAGCGGTCGCGCGATCTGCACGGCGAGCCCTTGCGTGATCGTGTGCGTCAGCACCCGCAGCGGCGTTCCGTTCACCTCGATCGTTTCGAACACGCGGAGCCGCTCGCCGGCCGCCACCTCGCGCGCGGCGTCGCTCACCGGGATCGCGGCTTCCTCGGACCGGAAGACGATCACGCCCTGGACGGTGATGTACTGCGCGTACCCGCCCGGCGCCCCGAGGCGCGGCCCCGGCATCACGAACCCGCTGCCGAAGGGCCGGCCGGTCGAAACGAGCACCGCCGCGCGCTCGATCAGCGTCTGGTCGATCTGACGGAACTGCTCGCGGCGACCGGCCATGTATAGGACGGCGGCCGAGGCGACGATGGCCACGGCGACGACGGCGGCGGCGGCGGTGGCGATTCGCGTGCGAAAGGTCATGCGTCCCTCAGGACGTAGCCGACGCCGCGCACGGTGTGGATCAGGCGCGGCTCGCCGCGCTCCTCGGTCTTGCGCCGCAGGTATCCGATGTAGACGTCGAGCGAGTTGGAGGTCGGCCCGAAGTCGTACCCCCACACGCGGTCGAAGATGACGTCCCGCGTCAGGACCGTGCCGGGGTTGCGCAGGAACAGCTCCAGCAGCGAGAACTCCGTGCGCGTCAGCTCGATCGTTCGATCGCCCCGCGTCACGATTCGCGTGCGAGGGTCCAGCGTCAGGCCGCCGAAGCTCACTGCGCCGTCGTGCTCGTCCGGCTGGTTGCGGCGCAGCAGCGCGCGGACGCGCGCGAACAGCTCGTCGATTGCGAAGGGCTTCACGACGTAGTCGTCCGCGCCGGCGTCGAGCCCCTCGACCCGCTCGCTCACCGCTGCGCGCGCGGTCAGCATCAAGATCGGGGTCCGGTCCCCGGCGGCTCGCAGGCTCCGGCTGATGCCGAGCCCGTCCATGTCGGGCAGCCCGAGGTCCAGGACGATCAGGTCGGGCGCGACGTCGCGCATCGACTCCAGGCCCCGCCGTCCGTCCGCGGCGAGCGTCACGGCATACCCCTCGAGCTTCAGCGCGCGCTCGAGCGCCGTCCGCAGGGCCGGGTCGTCCTCGATGACCAGGATGTGCACGGGACTCAGCCTGCCGCGCTCGCATGAACGGTCTCTAAGAGACCGAGGGCGCAGCACCTGCGGGGCGAGGCGCGCGAAGCGGGGGCCGGCATCGGCCCCCGCTTCACTTCTTCGGGCCCTTGTCCTTCTTGGGCTTCTTCGTCTCGCGCTTGGGCTTGTCCCTGCCTTTGGCCATCGATCTCCCTCCCGAGTCGCCAGCCTATCTCGGCGCTTGCGCCACGTCGACGGCTGTGGTCGCGCGAGGATCGGGCAGGGGCAGCAACGCCAGCCCGCTCAGCACGAGCGTCGTCGCGCTCAGCACGATCGCGGTCGTGTACGAGCCGGTCCGGTCCACGAGGAAGCCGCTCACCGGCGAGCCGAGCAGCGTGCCGAACGCGGCGGCGGTGAAGATCGCGCCGGTGGCGGCGGCCAGCCGCTCGACGCCGAAGTAGTCGGCGGTGAGGGTGGGCAGCAGCGCGATGAAGGCGCCGGCGGACAGGCCGAAGGCGATCCCGAAGACCGACAGCGTGGCGAACGAGTGCGCGAGGGGCCACAGGAAGACCGCGGTCGCCATCCCCGCGGCGGCCACCTGGATGATGCGGAGCCGGCCGACGCGATCGGCCACGGCGCCCATGACGATGCGTCCGCTCGTGTTGCCGATCCCCATGACCGCGACGAGCAGCGCCGCGCGGGTCGGGGCCACCCCTTGCGCCTCGGCGTACTTCACGATGAACACGAACGGAACCCAGTAGCCGAAGGCGCCTACGACCGAGGACATGTACAGCAGCCTGAAGGTCCTGCTCCCCGCGAGCGAGCGCAGCACGCCGGGAACGTGCGAGCCCGCCACCTCTCCCCGCACAAGGGTCGCCGCGGCCGTCAGCAGCCCGAAGGCGATCGCGCTCATGACCACGACCGCCGTCCGCCAGCCGTACGCGGAGATCAGCGCGCGCGACAGCGGCGCCAGCACCATCGAGCCGATGCCCGACCCGGCGACCGACAGGCCGACCGCCAGCCCGCGCCGCCGCTCGAACCAGCGCCCGACCGAGCTGAGCGCCGGGATGATGCACATCGCGTTGCCGAGCCCGACCGCGATCCCGTACCCGAGGTAGACGTGCCAGATCGTGGTGGCCCGCGAGGTGCCCAGCAGGCCGAGCGCGACGAGCACCGTGCCGACCGCCATGACCCGCCGGGTGCCGAACCGGTGCGCGAGCAGGCCGGCGGGTCCGCTCGCGCCCAGCATCAAGGCGCCCTCCAGCGACACGACCCACGCGGTCGCTCCCGCGCCCCGCCCGAACTCCCGCTGTATCTCGCTGAAGAACACGCCGAAGGACAGCAGCAGTCCGAAGGCCACGAAGTGGGCGGTCGCGGCGACGCCGACGTTGACCCAGCCGTACCCGCCGTCGCGCGCGCTCATGTGCGCGTGAGGGTAGCGGGCGGGAGACGGCCGGTCGACGCGGATGCTACGGCCGCGCCGCCAGCTTCTTCGTGACCGACCACGTGCCGGGTCCGGCCTTGGACTTGGCCCGGACGCGGCAGGCGTAGGCGACGCCGCGACGCAGGTGGCGGACGACGACCGGCGAGTCCCCGTCGAAGCCCCAGACGATGTGCGAGCCGCGCCGGGCCACGCACCGCGCGGCGTATCCGGTGATCTTCGAGCCGCGCGCCTTCGCGGGGTCGAACTTGACCTTGCCGCGGTGCGCGGTCGCGCGTTTCGTGGACACGTTCGTCGGTCGCGTGGGCGTGATGACTCCTCGCTTGATCCTGACGTTGCGCGCCGAGAAGTGCATGCCCTCGACGTCCACGAGCATGGCGTCGGCGCCCGACTCCTGGGCGATCGTGGCGGTGGCGGCGCTGCCTTCGCCGGTGACGATCAGGCCGGAGCCCGTCATCGAGGCGGGGTTGTCGACGCCGTAGGTCAAGCGCAGGAAGGCGTTCGGGATCCGAAGGTGCGCGAAGCCCTCCCAGAGCGTGGAGCCGTCCAGGTGGTAGTGATGGCTCGCCATCCGGATCAGGAGCTGCTCGTAGCCCGTCGCCGGGTCGTTGACGATCTCGGGCGGCAGGCTGGTGGCGGCCACGTTCGTCGAGTAGTTCATGCCCCACATCGACTCCCGCTGCGCGACGTCGTCCCAGGCGTTGTAGTTGGTGATCTGGCCGCCGAGGTAGCCGTCCCACGCGTCGCTCGGCGTCTCCGGGCAGAACCACGGGTTGACGTTCTGATCGCAGTCGTCGTTGTCGTTCAGCTCGATCGCGGTCGCCGTGATCTCGATCTTGTAGGTGCCGTCGCCGTCGTCGATCCGGTTGACGACGACGTCGTCGCCGTAGGTGAAGGCGACGCGCGGGATGACCGAGCCGGTGTCGATCAGCAGCACGAAGACCTCGGATGTCGCGCCGGCGCCGAGGTCGTTGTCCATGTTGTGGAACCAGCCCCAGTCGACGTTCGTCGAGCCGCCGACCTTGTACTTGAAGACCCAGGGCTCCCAGTCGGTGTCGGCCGGCGCCACCGGGTTGCCGGCGTGCGTCGCCGAGACGATGCACGGCTTGGTCGAATCGACCGAGCACCAGTCGGTGTCGGTCGCGCCGGCCTGCCGCACCGGGCCGAGCGTCAGGAGCACCGCGACGCCGAGCGCCGACGCCACCTTGATTCGTCTCACCATCGCGCGCCTCCTCAGCGGTAGTTCACGAACTGCAGCGGGATGCCGAAGTCCTCGTCCTTGAGGAGCTGGATCACCTGCTGGAGGTCGTCCTTGTTCTTGCCGCTCACGCGGAGCTGGTCGCCCTGGATCGCGACCTGGACGCCCTTGAGCTTCTCGTCCTTCACGCGCTTGACGATCTGGCGCCCGCGGTCGGTGTCGATGCCCTGGCTGACGTCGATCTCGATCTTGAACCCGCCCCCGCCGGTCGGCTTGACCGGCTTCGCGTGCACGGCCTTCAACGAGACCGAGCGCTTGACGCACTTCTCCTTGAACACTTCGAGCGCCGCCGCGCAGCGGTCCTCGGCGTTCGCCGTGATCTCGATCGTGAGTTCTCCGGTCCACTCGATGGCGGCGCCGGTTCCCTTGAAGTCGAAGCGCTGCTGTATCTCCTTCTTCGCCTGGTTGAGCGCGTTGTCGACCTCCTGGCGATCCACCTTGGAGACGACGTCGAAAGAAGAATCCTTGGCCATGGCGGGAGGGTACACTAGGGCGCCGCTCGGCCGGAAAGCCGGGCTACGGGAGGATACCCAAGCGGCCAAAGGGGCCTGACTGTAAATCAGGTGGCTTCGCCTTCGCAGGTTCGAACCCTGCTCCTCCCACGACGCTAGTCAAGCCGACCAAAGTTGGTGTGAGGCAGGCCCGGGATCCGCTCGAAGTCGTCGTCGAATGTGACGAGGTGGGCTCCGCAGTTGAGGGTTGTCGCGGCGATCCAGTGATGTTGCAGCCGCGCAGCAACGGCGAGCTTCGCCAGGCGATCATCTACGCGTCCAGGCTTCTCTTTCTCGAAGTGTCCGCATCGCGGACGGGAGTTCTTGCGCAAGCCTGTCGATAATCTCGTCGACGGTTCGCGGAGGACTTGTCTTGCGACCTGCCATCTCCTCGAGGGCGTCGAGCACTCCGCTGGCGCTTTCCGTTACGAGTCGTCTAGTGAACTCGTCCGGATGCTGGGCCTTCACGCCGTGCGGATCGCAAGCATCCGCAGGGAAGTCGCTCAAGTTGAAGGTGACAAGAATCGCCGCTTCGGCCACGACCGCAGCTGCGAGAACATGTCGATCCTTGGGATCGTTGGTCATGGAGTCAATCAATTCCTGTGGCGGCTCGACCATCGCCTCTGGCACCGCCCGTTCCATCTGATCGATTCGGCGACGAACTCGGTCGCCGAGATCGGGTCGGTTCTCCTCGAGGTTTCTGGCGACTTCCTCGAGGATTCCCGAACTCCAGCACATGCGATAGAAGCGTGTCTTTGCCGCAGCGGTGATGAAGAAGTCGGTGAGCGCGATTCCGTAAAGAACGTTCGCGTCAAAGACAACAGCTAGGGCCATCACGTCACCCTAGCTGTTGGGTCATTGTGCGATCAGTAGGGAAGTTCGAGTTCTTCTCCCTCCCGAACCATCTCGTCGAGGGCTGCTCGACGTTCTGCATCCTTCTTCTCGAGATACTTGAGAACATCACTGAGTCGGACTCTGTGATGGGTTCCCACCATCTCAAATGGAAGCACGCGTTGATCCAGCAGCCGCGCCAGGTACGGACGCGAGACGTTCAAGAGTTCTGCGGCTTCGGTGGTCGTTAGAAGCTTGTCGATCGGAAGGACTGCAACCGCCTGCCCGTGCTCGAAATCGGTCGTGACGAACTCGAGAAGCTGGAAGACGCTGTCTGGGATATCCACATGCTCACCAGTCGGTCCAAAGATACGGAACTGGCCTGCCTTGGCTTCGAGTGAGGCGCTGCCCTCCGAAGCCAGGAGTCGGCGGAACAGATCAACAAGCTCACGCAAGGCCTCCGCAGAGCCCTTCTCAGGTTCCAGCATCAGTGGGCGCATCTCGATCCTCTTGTCGACTAGAGTAGCGACTAACTGAAATAAGTGCAACGCCGGCCCCCGGGGGCAATACGAACAAGTGTTCTATACTTATCAGCGGATTGTCCTACCTACTGGTTAGCCTCAGCGAGAAAGCTCTCCGAGGTGCGAGGGGCAAGAGAGCCCGACCTGCATAGGACCGACCTGCATAGGAGGAGTGTCGGCCGACGCGGGTGTCGGGCGCGGCTCCGAAACGAGGGAAACGAGCTGGACAGAGACGCAATCGGGCAGGTACCGGACGGGGATCCCCACCCGGGGAGCCAGCCACCCTCGATAAGACTGCTGGAGAGCGTCTCATCGAACTGGCTTGCTCGCTTCGAGCGGACCCCCGAGGCAGCGGCGCTTGAGAGTACCAACTCCGTGTGGCCGCAGATGCGACTCTCATCCGCGCATGCCTGAAGTCACTGCTAGTCGTGCGGGTTGACGACCTTGTCGGGGTCCCAGGGGCTGGTGCCCATGCCCTGTTCGAGCAGGCGCACGGAGTCGCCGATGATCCGCACGTACGCGTAGCCCGCGTTGTCGTGCTCGTTCGTTTCCTTGAGGTGGTCGAGCGGGTCGGCTGTGGTGCGGATCACGTACCAGCCGTCGGGGTTGTCGCCGAACTCGACGAAGTTGCCCGGGCGTTGCCAGCGGTAGGCGTCGCCCCAGCCGCGCGACAGGCCGATGCGGCCGGTCGATCCCGGCAGGCAGTTGTCGCCCGAGCCGCTCGTGCCGGAGGCGGCCTGGTTGAACGCGGTCCAGTCCGCGAACGACTGATCGGCCGGTCCGTAGCCGGTCTTTTCGCCGGTCCCGGCTCGAACGAGCTTGCCCTTCGCGCGGTTCTTCACGCGGAAGAGCTCGTGCAGCACGACGTCGTCGTAGTGGTAGTGCCCGTGTACCTCGTGGAAGGTGTACGTTCCGGCGGGGCGCGCGATCGCCGTGCCGCCCGGCTTCGCGATGCACTGGACCATCTCGCCGTGGACGACCTCGGTCGACCGATCGAACCGAACGTCGAAGGCGCCGGGCCCGCTCGTGGCCATCTGGAACGAGAAGCGCAGGCACCGATGCGCGCCGCCCTGCATCTCGTCGGCGGTGCACGAGAAGGGGTGAACGCCGGCCGCCTCCAGCGGCGGGTTGACGTCGTCGAACATGACGCCGGCGATCCCGGTGACGGGCGCCACGAAGGTCGGTTCCCAGATGCGCGGAACCCGCAGGTTCGGCAGCCACTTCTTCAGGCTCGCCGGCGGCGCCCACTCGGTCTTCTCGAGCTTCGCGCGCAGCCGGAACGAGGAGTACTCGGCGGTGAGCGGACTGACCGCGACCGACCACGTTCCCGGCGCGGGATCCGCGACGAAGCCCTCCGCGTTGAACTTGTTGAAGTTCATGAACTCCGTCGTCTCCCCGCTCGGGGAGACGATTCGGATTCGGAAGTGGTCGTTGCGGTTGGGGACGTCGATCGCGATGCGGAGACGCGCGGCTCGCTTTGCAACCTCCACCGCGTACACGAAGCACGGTCCGTCGGGGCATTCGGCAGACGCGGTCTCCGGCGCGCCCGCGGCTCGGTCGACGGTGCCGCCGACTCGCCCGCCGTTCCAAAACAGGCTGGCTCCGGGGGTCAGCACGCCGACGACGGCCGCCGGGCCGGCGGTCCCCGCGTCGAAGCCGATCGCCGTGATCAGCACGGTCAGTGCCACGATCGTCCTGCGCATCGATTCCCCCTCGTCCCAACGCTCTCGGGAGGCGACGCTACCCCGCGCGCGTTGCGCGCCCGTTACGTCTGTGTCAACGCGCGGCGCGATGCCGGAAGCGAGCGGTAGCCTTGCCGCCAACCCGGCCGCCCCGGCCGGCGTGAAGGAGGCAAGCCATGGCCCTCACCCCGCAGATGGAAAAGCTCTGCGACGAGCACGGTTGGGACTTCTCCGATCTGCGCGCGCTCTTCATCAGTTGCACGCTCAAGCGCTCGCCCGAGGTCTCGCACACGGAGGGGCTTGCCGCGATCTCGATGGAGATCATGCGCCGCAACGGCGTCGAGGTCGAGCTGATTCGCGCCGTCGATCACGAGATCCCCCCGGGCGTCTACCCGGACATGACCGAGCACGGGTTCGACCGCGACGACTGGCCGCCCATCTTCCAGAAGGTGCGCGCCTCGGACATCGTCGTGCTGTGCTCGCCGATCTGGCTCGGCGAGAAGTCGTCGGTGTGCACGAAGGTGATCGAGCGGCTCTACGGCCAGTCCGGCGAGCTGAACGCGAACGGCCAGTACCTCTACTACGGCCAGGTCGGCGGGTGCCTCATCACCGGCAACGAGGACGGCATCAAGCACTGCTCGATGAACATCCTGTACTCGTTGCAGCACCTGGGCTTCGTGATCCCGCCGCAAGCCGACGCGGGCTGGATCGGCGAAGCCGGCCCGGGTCCGTCCTACCTCGACCCCGGCTCGGGCGGTCCCGAGAACGACTTCACCAACCGCAACACGTCCTTCATGACCTGGAACCTGCTCCACATCGCGCGGATGCTAAAGGACGCGGGCGGGATCCCTGCGCACGGCAACCAGCGGTCGGAGTGGGACGCGGGCTGCAAGCCCGACTTCCCCAACCCCGAGCACCGCTCCTAGGCGTCCGCGCGAAGCGCGCCCGCGAGGCGCGCGTGCTGCTCGCGCAGCCACCGGCTCGGGCGACCGAACGGGACGGGCCGCCAGTCCATCGCGGCCCAGAGCTTTACGCGGCGGCCGTCGCGCAGGCGAAGCAGCAGGCCGAGCGTCGTCGTCCCGAGGCGGCCGACCTCGACCTCGGACACCTCGGCCCGGGAGACCCTGGTCGTGGTCACGAAGTTGCGCACGATGATCGCGGCGCGCTCGACCCGGACGCCGAGACGCATGGTCGCAACGGCGAACCCTGCGAAGACGGCTGCGAACGCGTACAACGGCGGCGTCGAGGTTGCGATCGCGCCGGCCGCCGTGACCCCGCCGAGCAGGAAGAAGAAGAATCCCGAGGCGATCACCAAGCCGTGCGGGCGGATCTCCAGCTCGCCGTCCATCGTGGCGAGCAACTGTAGCGGTCGTCCCGCATCCCTATACTCGGAGCGTTCGGACAGACGCAAGGCTGGGATCTCCGGTGGCTCGACGACTTCCCCTTCTTCCGGCGCTCGACGGCATCCGCGCGATCGCCGTCGTCGCCGTCTTGCTCTACCACGCCGACCTCATTCGGTTCCTCGGCGGCTTCCTGGGCGTCGAGGTCTTCTTCGTCCTGTCGGGATACCTGATCACGTCGCTGCTGCTCGCCGAGCATCGTTCGACCGAACGCATCGCGATCGGCGCCTTCTACGTCCGGCGCGCGCGCCGCCTGCTGCCCGCGGTGTTCCTCATGCTGTTCGTCGTCACGGTCGCGTTCGTGATCGGCTGGCCGGAGGAGGTCGGGCGCATCCGCGGCGACGTGCTCGCCGCCTTCACCTACGTCTCCAATTGGTACCTGATCGGCATCGACCACTCCTACTTCGCGCAGCTTGGCCGGCCCTCGCCCTTCGGCCACCTGTGGTCGCTCGCCATCGAGGAGCAGTTCTACCTGCTGTGGCCCCTGATGCTGAGCCTGCTCGCCGCGCGGTTCCGGTCGGACAGGGACCGCGCGGTCTGGATCGCCGGCGCGATCGGACTCTCGTTCGCCGCGATGGCGCTGCTCTTCCGGCCGGGCGATCCGACGCGCGCGTACTTCGGCACCGACACGCGCGCGAGCGGCCTGCTGATCGGCGCATTGCTCGCGGTTGTCTGGCGTCCGTGGGATGCCGAGCGCCGTACGCCCACGATCGCGCCATGGATGCTCGACGCCGCGGCACTCGGCTCGCTCGGCGTGTTGCTCTGGACCTTCATGCGCTGGGACGAGTTCGCGGACTTCACGTTCCGTCCCGGGCTCGCCGTCGTGTCGGTAGCGACTGCGGTGCTGATCGCCGCCTGCGTACACCCGGCCGCTCGCGTCACGCGCGTGCTCGCGCTGCCGCCCATGCGCTGGCTCGGCCACCGCTCCTACGCGATCTACCTGTGGCACTGGCCGGTGTTCGTCGTCACGCGGCCGGGCGTGGACTACGACATCTCGATCATGCAGGCGCTCGCGCCGCGGCTCGCCGTCACCCTGCTGCTGGCCGACCTGTCGTACCGCTTCGTCGAGAAGCCGATCCGCGCGGGCCTCCTGGGGCGCACGGCCAGGCGCATCAGGGAGCGGGCGCACGCCTCGCCGGTCGCGCTGCGCGGGATCGCCTACGGCTGGTCGACGATCATGACCGTGTCGGTCCTGTCGCTGGCGATGCTTGCCGGCGCGCTCGTGCGCGCGCAACCGCCGGTCGCCGACGCGGCCGTGCCGGGGCTCGATCCGCGGCCGCGGCCCGTCGCGACGCGCGACGCCCCGGGCGACCGGAAGCGCACGAGGAAGCGTGCGATCCCGTGGTCGGACGTCGTGCGGGTCCCGTCCAACGCCTTCGGCGACTCGGTCATGCTGGGCGCGCGCGGCGCGCTCAAGGACCAGTTCTCGCGCATCCGCGTGAACGCGGCCGTCTCGCGCCAGGCCTGGCACGTGCCCGCGCTCATCCGGCAGGTCCGGCGTGAAGGGAACCTGCGTGCGCAGGTGATCATCCACGTCGGCAACAACGGGTACTTCTTGCGGAGCCACTTCGACACGATCATGGGTCTGCTGGGCGACACCGAGCGCGTCCTGTTCCTGACGGTGAAGGTGCCGCGATCCTGGGAGGCTCGATCGAACCAGACGATTGCCGAGGGCGTCACGCGTTACGACAACGCGGAGATGGTCGACTGGCACAAGCTCTGGCGCCAATGCGAGGTGGACGTGTTCACCGTGGACGCCTTCCACATGACGCGCGCCGGCGCCCGCTGCTACGCGCGCCTGATCGCTACGACGTTTTGAGCGCGAGCAGCTCGTCGGCGATGAACGTGGCGAGCCGCTCGTAGCCCGCTCCGGACAGATGGAGGCCGTCGTCGCCGATCAGCTCCGGCAACTGGTCGATCACCGCGCCCCAGTCCGGCACGTGGAGCCGCCGGTCGACGGTGGCGAACAGGGCGCCGGCGCGCTCGGCGTACACGGCCGGGTCCGAATGGCGCGGGGGAATCCACAGGATGCGCTTGGCGCCTCGCTCGCCGAGCAGGTCGATCAACTGCCGGATCTCGTCGGGGAAGTTGCCGAGCGTCGCCGACGGGTTGGTGCCGAGCACGACGACCACGTCCTTGGGCACCTCGATCCGCGCCGACACGACCTCGATCGCGCTCAGCGTGCTGCGCCCGACCACCGCGTCCACCTCCGGGATCCAGCCGTCGTCGGCGAGCTTGGTGGACAACTCGCCGATGTCGCTCGCGCCGGCCAGGAGCGAGTCGCCGATCAGGAAGACCGGCTGGTCGTTCACGTGCGCGCGGGGAGCGTCCGATCGCCCGAAGGAGATGAAGGGCGTCTCCGCCGGGCAGGCGCTGAGGACGAGCGCGAGCGCCGCGAGCCGAACCACGAGCGGGATCATCGCCGCCGACGCTACACGACCGGACCGCCTAGAAGCGCGGCGCTCGTTTCTCGCGGAATGCGGCGATGCCCTTGGCCGGGCCCGGCCCCGCGATCACCGCTCGCGAGAAGTCGGTCTGGCGCTCGAACGCCTCGGCGAGCGTCATGCCGTCGGTTTCCAGCGCGCACCGCTTGATCGCGCGCAGCGCGCCGGGGGAGTTGCGGGCAAGCCGCGCGGCGACCGCCCGCGCCGTGGGCATCAGATCCTCGCGCGGGACCACCCGCGAGACGAGCCCCATGCGAAGCGCGGTCGCGGCGTCCACCGGCTCGCCCGTGAGGATCAGGTCCATCGCGTTCGCCCAGCCGAGCCGCCGCGGCGCACGCACGGCGGAGCCGCCGCCCGGGAACAGCCCGAGCGCCGGCTCGGGCAACCCGAACGTCGCGTGGTCGGCGGCGAGGCGGACGTCGCAGGCGAGCAACAGCTCGAAGCCGCCCGCGAGGCAGAGCCCGTTCACCGCGGCGATCAGCGGCTTGAGCAGGACGCGTTCGGGGAAGAACGCATCGTGCGTCGGGCCGACGCGGTGGCGTTGATCGGCCGGCGCGAACTCCTTGAGATCCGCGCCGGCGGAGAAGGCGACGTCGCCCGCGCCGGTGAGGATCACCGCGCGCACGTCCTCGTCGGCGTCGAATCGGCGCCACGCGTCGGCCAGGGCGTCGAGCGTCGCGAGGCTCATCGCGTTCCGGCGTTCCTGCCGGTCCAGCGTCACGGTCGCGACCCGTTCGGCAACGTCGAAGGTGATCCCCGGCTCGGACACGGGCGTTAGCATACGCGCGCCCGCGTTTCGGTCCGTTCCAAGGGAGGCCCTCATCACCGACGTCGGTATCGCCGCGTTCGCGCGAGCCGCCCCCGGCACGATCGCAATCGTGGACGGGGACGAGCGCGTGAGCTATGCGGAGCTGGACGCGCGCGTGAACCGAGTCGCGCGCGTCCTGTCGGGCGCGGGAGTCGCGGCGGGCGAGCGGGTGGCGCCGGCGCTGCGCAATCGCGCCGAGTTCTTCGAGGTCGCGTGGGCGGCGGCTCGGCTCGGCGCGGAGGTCGTGCCGGTCGCCTGGCGCGCGAAGGACGACGAGGTCGCCTACGTGGTGCGCGACGCCGGCGCGCGGCTGCTCGTGCGCGAGGACGACGGGCCCGGTGCGGGCATGGCGCTCTCCGAGCTTCGGGCGGCCCGCGCGACCGCCGCCGCCGCGCCGATCGACGGCGCGCCCGACCCCGCGATCCCCGCCTTTCGCTACTACACCTCCGGCACGACCGGACGGCCGAAGGCGGTCGAGCGCGAGCGCTCGCCCGCCGATCGGTTCGTCGCCGCGGCGCGCGCGCTCCCGACGTTCGCGGGACTCGACCGGCCCGCAGAGGTGCACCTTGCGTGCGGGCCGCTCTACCACACGGCCCCGTGCGCCTACGCCCAGTACGGGCTGCTGTTCGGCCACACGGTCGTCGTCATGGAGCGATTCGACGCCGCCCGGTCCCTCGAGTTGGTCGAGCGCGAGCGCGTCACGTGGACGCACATGGTGCCGATCAACTTCGTGCGAATCATCGCGCTCGGCCCGACCGGCCGCGACCTGTCCTCGATCCGGCGCGTGCTGCACGGCGCCGCGCCGTGCCCGCCGCACGTGAAGCGCGCGATCATGGCCGTGTTCCCGCCGGGGAGCGTGTGGGAGTACTACGGGATGACCGAAGGGCTCGCGACGGTGATCACGGCCGAGGAGTGGGGGCGCAAGCCCGGGAGCGTGGGGCGCGCGGCCGCGGGCACCCACGTGAGCGTCCGCGGACCCGGCGGCCGCGCGCTCGGGCCGGGCGAGATCGGGCTCGTCTACCTCACGCCGTCCGCACGGTTCTCCTACGCGGGCGACGAAGCCAAGACCGCCGAGGCGTGGGACGGCGACGCGTTCACCGTCGGGGACATGGGCTTCCTGGACTCGGACGGCTACCTGTTCCTCACCGACCGCGCGCAGGATCTCATCATCTCGGGCGGCGCGAACGTCTATCCGGCGGAGGTCGAGGCGGTCCTGTGCGAGCACCCGGCGGTGTCCGACTGTGCCGTCGTCGGCGTGCCGGACGACGAGTGGGGCGAGTCGGTGCTCGCGATCATCGAGGTCGCGTCGCCGCTCGACGCCGGCGAGCTGATCGCGTTCGCGCGCGAACGGCTCGCGCACTACAAGTGTCCGCGCGCGGTCGTGGCCGTCGACGAGCTGCCGCGCGACCCGAACGGCAAGGTCCGCAAGCGGGAGCTTCGCGACCGCTACTGGGCGGGGCGGGCGACGAGGATCTGATGGACTTCCGCGACGCGCCCGCCGACGCCGCCTTCCGCGCCGAGCTGCGTGCCTGGCTCGCCGAGCACCATCCGCCGGCGGCCGAGCTGGGCACGGCCGATCGCGTCCGCATCCAGCTCGACTGGCAGCGCGAGCTGCACGCCGGGGGCTGGGTCGCGCCCTCCTGGCCGGCGGAGTGGGGCGGTCGCGGCGCGACCCCCGCGCAGGTCGCGATCTACCACGAGGAGATGACGCTCGCCCGCGCGCCCAATCCGATCAACACGATCGGCGTTTGGAACATCGGCCCGATGCTGATCGCGCTCGGCACCCAGGAGCAGAAGAATCGCTGGCTCGCCCCGATGCTCTCCGGCGAGCAGATCTGGTGCCAGGGCTTCTCGGAGCCGGACGCCGGCTCCGACCTCGCGTCGCTGCGCACGCGCGCGGTCGCGGTCGACGGCGGGTTCCTGGTGACCGGTCGCAAGGTCTGGACGACCTACGCCGACTTCGCCGACCTGTGCCTCGCGCTCGTGCGCACCGACCCCGAGGCGCGCCCGCACGAAGGCATCAGCGCGCTCGTGGTCGACATGCACGCGCCGGGCGTCCAGGTGCGGCCGATCCGCGAGATCACCGGCCACGACGGATTCAACGAGATCACGTTCGACGACGTGCTCGTGCCCGCCGAGAACCTCGTCGGTGAGCTGAACCGGGGATGGCACGCGGCGATGTCGACGCTCGCCAACGAGCGCGTGGGAACGACGACGCTCGGCATCCAGGTGCGCCGGCACCTCGGGGACGTGATCGAGCTGGCGCGCGCGACGAAGCGCGGGCGCGGCACCGCGCTCGAGGACCCGATCGTTCGCGACCGCATCGCGCGCATGCACATCGACGTCGAGACGACGCGAATCCTCGCGGCGCGAGCGCTGAGCCTCGTGCAGCGAGGCGAGCCGCCGACCGTCGAGGTCGCGCTGGGCAAGCTCGTCTGGAGCAGGCTCTGGCAGCAGGTGAGCGAGCTTGCCGTCGAGCTGCAGGGGGCGGCCGGCTTGCAGTGGGGCGCTCGCGCGGTCGACGAAGGGCGGTGGCAGCACGCCATGCTCTACTCGCGGATGGCAACGATCGGCGCGGGCACGACCGAGATCCAGAAGAACATCATCGCTCAGCGCGGGCTCGGCCTCCCGCGCGCGACCTGATCCGGGATTTCGTTTCGCCCTCAGCGCTGGAGGCTCATTGTCGTATCGGCATGTGGCACACAAGGTTTTTGCGCCTATTGACAGGGAACCGAAGCCTCTGCTTGCTTTAGTCCCCAAGTGCCTTGTTCTTCGGCCGATGGGCCCGGTGGCCCGAAGGAGGGAACCGATGAGGAAGCTCTTGCGCAAGAGTTCGGGAATGATCGTGGTAGCCGTCGCCACCGCGCTGGCCGTCAGCACGTTCGGGAGCGGGGCGTTGGCCACGCACCAGCCCGCAGACAAGCCGTTCGCGGCCGCATCCAAGGTGATTCGCTCGGGCCCGACGGAGGGCGTCGAGTTGCTGCGCGCCACCGTCAAGAACGCCAAGCCGACGGACCTGATCCTGCAGGTGAGCCTGGAGTGCGCCCTCGTCACCGACACGATCCTGCTGGGCTCCACGACGCCGGGCGCGCAGGACAGCACTCGCGCCACCGCGACCGTCCGCGCATGGATCACGATCGACGACGTCGTGGTGCCGATCATCAGCGAAGGCAGCGGCGAGCCGGGCGACGACACCGACAAGGTTACGTTCTGCAACCGGGTCTTCGAGCGCACGGTCCAGGACACCGAGGACCCTGAGGACGGCTACGACGGAAGCCGCGACTACATCGCCACCAAGTCCGCGAACTCCTTCAACTGGGTTCGCCTGAACATGGGCTCCGGTCTGCACACCATCAGCCTGTGGGCCGAGGTCGAGGCCGACGCGACGGGTGCATCGGCTGCCGACGCCTACATCGGCAACCGCTCGCTCGTCGGCATCCCGGGCAAGTTCGCCAACGACGCGACGATTACCGAGGGAACCGCCTAGCGTCGAGTCTCACGACGCGCAGAGGGCCGGACGCGACGTCCGGCCCTCTCGCTTTGCCCGATCTACTCGGCCTCGAAGCGGTCGACGTCTTCGCTCAGGAAGCCGGTGCGCTCCTCGCGCCATACCGCGCGCACGCGCAAGCCGATTGCGGGCCGCCGCGGACCGGCCACGAGGTGCAGGAAGGCCGAGTCGGCGCCGTCGAGGCGGATCGAGCCGAGGACGTAGGGGATCTCGACCTGCTGGCCGTAGAACGGCACGTTCACGATCACGAACGTTTCGAGCACGCCGTGGTCGCTCACCTCGATCCAGTCCCGGCATTCGACCCAGCACGCCGAGCAGCTCCCGCGCGGAGGCACGTAGACGCGCGCGCACGACGGGCACCGGTTCCCGTGGATGCGCCCGTCGCGGATGCCGTCGAAGAACCGCGACGCGAGCGCGCCCGCCGACAGGTCGAACGGCAGGCGCAGGTGCGCGCGCACGAACGCGACGGGTTCCGCCGGGCCGGGCGCGTCGTCGTCGTCCGCGGGCTCGCCGCGCTCGAATCGCTCGACGTCGGTGATGGCGCCGGCCGGCTCGCGCGTCCATTTCGGACGCACCCGCGCGCCCCGCTCGACGCCCGCCTCGACCACGTGGATGAGGTCGACGTCCGCGCCGTCGAGCCGCACGGCGGCGAGCGTCCGGCCCTGCGTTGCCGTCACCGCCCGGACCGTGCCGCCCGGCCCGATCGCACGCCACTCGCCCAGCTCGCCGCCGCACGAATCGCAGTGCTCGTAGGCCGGCACGACGACCAGGCCGCACGACGAGCAGCGCCTGCCCATGATCCGGCGCGCGCGAAGCTCGCCGAGCCACCGTCCCATCGCGGCGCCGGTCGAGTGAGCGAACGGCGCCTCCACCTCGAACCGCGAGACGAAGGGCTCGCTCACGGCTCGCTCCCGAAGACCATCATCGCGACGTAGTTGGATGCGCCGCCGTAGGCGTGACCGAGCGCGAGGCGCGCTCCGTCGACCTGGTGCCCGCCGTCGATGCGTCCGCGCACGTGCTGCGCCGCCTCGACCATGCGGATCATGCCCGAGGCGCCGATCGGGTTCGTGCAGAGCACGCCGCCGCTCGGGTTCACCGGCAGCGCGCCGCCCGGCTCGGTCGCGCCCTCGTCGAAGAATCGCCATCCCGACTCGGCGAAGCCGAGGTTCTCGTACCACATCGCCTCGATCCAACTGAAGGGCTCGTAGATCTCCGCCACGTCCAGCTCGCGCGCTGGGTCGGCGATCCCCGCTTGCCGGTAGACGTGCGCCGCGCACGCGCGACCGACGTCCGGGTCGCCGAGGTCGCGTCCCGGGATCTCCGCCGCCTCGGCCATCGCCGCCGCGCCGCGTACCCACGCCGCGTCCGTCCGGCCGCGCGCCGCCCGCTCCGAACCGAGCACCATCGCGGCCGCGCCGTCGGAGGTCGGGCAGCACTCGAGCCGCCGCAACGGGTCCCAGAGCATCGGCGAATCCAGCACCTCGTCCAGCGTCGTTGCCTTCCGCACGTGCGCGTAGGGGTTGCGGAGCGCGTTCGCTCGCGCCTTGACCGCAAGGCGCGGCCCGATCTCGGGCGGCGCGCCGGTGCGCTCCATGTACAGGCGGCACGCCGGGGCGAAGAACGCGCCGGCGCCCGCGCCGAACGCGCGGCCGAACGGCGAGCGTGGCGACAGCCCCCAGAGCGCGTCGCTCTCGGAGTGCTTCTCGAAGGCGATGGCGAGCACGCGTTCGAACAGGCCCGACCCGACGTGCGCCGCGGCCGCGACGGCGGTCGAGCCGCCGACGCTGCCCGCGGTGTGCATCCGGATGAGCGGCTTGCCCACGGCGCCCAGCGCGCCGGCGAGCCACTGCTCGGGCTGCATGATCCCTTCGAAGAAGTCCGGCGCCGTGCCGAGCACGACCGCGTCGAGGTCGGCCGGCTCGAGGCGGGCGTCGGCGAGCGCGCGCTCGATCGCCTCGCGGACGAGCCCGGCGATGCTCACGTCGGTGCGCTTCGACGCATGGTGCGTCTGGCCCGCGCCGAGCACCGCGACGCGGTTCACGCCGCTCCTTCCAGCAGCCACACGACGTTCTGCTGCATGGCCGGGCCGGTCGCCGCGTGCGCCAGCGCGCGCTCGCCGGGTCCGGCGCGCGCGGCGGCCTCCGCGAGCCGGATCAAGCCGGTCGCCATGATCGGGTCGGCCACCATCGGCCCGCCCGACGGGTTGACGCGCTCGCCGTCCAGCGCCAGCGCCTCGCGCAGCATCAACTCCTGGTGCGCGTAGGACGAGCCGACCTCGGCCAGGTCCACCCGCGTGTCCCAACCCGCCATCGCGCGCGCGCGCTCGGCCGCCGCTCGCGCCGAGACCGCGCGCGACAGGTCGCGGTGACCGAGCGCGCCCGGCTCGATCCGATGATCGGCACCGCGAATGACGGGGCCCTCGCCGCCGGCGCTCAGCACGAGCGCGCACGCGCCGTCCACCAGGTCCGGCAGGTGCGCGCGCGTGAGCGGGGAGGCGACGATCTCGTCCGAGGGCGCCCGGCCGGCGCGCGCGGCGACTTCGTCGATGGACTCGACCCCGAGGCCCGCGCGCGCCACGAACGCGTCCGCCTGCAACCCCGCGCACGCGACGTCGTCCAGGCCGAGCGGCGCGAGCACGAACGGGTCGAGCCGCGTGTTCAGCACGCGCGCCGTCGAGCCTTCGGACGTCTTGCCCCACGCCACGACGAGCGCGCCGTCGAACTCGCCGGTCTGGATGAGGAGCCATGCGTAATACGCCGCCCAGGCGCCGTCCATCTCCAGGTGCCGCTCGTGCACCGCGGGGTGCGCGCCGAGCGCCTCGAGCCCGCGCACGAAGTTGAACGATCGTCCTTCGAGCATGTCCGAGGACGCCGAGACTGTCACCCCGATCGAGCCACGCGGAAGGCCGCTGCGCTCGACCGCGGCTCGCGCGACGTCGAAGGCCATCTCCGCCGTGGTGACCTCCGGCGTCGGCGCGCGCAGGTCGGTGATCGCGCTCGCGACGACGTGGACGGGCCGGATCATGCGCGCGCGAGCACCGCCGGCAGGTCGCGCAGCAGCCGCTCGACCTCGTCGGGATGGTTGTAAGCGTGGCAGGAAACCCGCACGATCCCCCGGCCGTTCCACGCGTTGAACGGCAGCTCCAGCGCGGTCTCGGCCACGACGCGATCGTGCAGCGCCCACGCGTGCTCACGCGTGGCGACCAGCCCGCGCGGTAGCTCGATCGAGGCCATCATCCCGAGCGCCGGCTCGGGCACGAGCGGCTCGGTCCCGAACGCCTCGGCGAGCCCGTCGCGCGCCGCGAGCGCGAGCGCGTGTCCGTAGGCCCGGATGCGCTCGAACCCGAGGCCGCCGAGGAAGTCGATGGCCGCCGGCACGCTCAGGATCGCCGTCGGGTCGTGCGTGCCCGTCCAGTCGAAGGGCGCCTGAAACCCCGTCAGGTGCGCGTGCGAGGTGACGAGCGGCGTGAGCCGGGTCCGATGCTCCGCGCGGACCACCAACCCCGCTGCGCCCTTCGGCGCGCAGAGCCACTTGTGGAAGTTGCCGACCCAGAAGTCCGCGTCGAGGGCGCGAAGGTCCACCGGGAGCATCGCCGGGGCGTGCGCCGCGTCGACGAGCGAGAGCACTCCTCGCGAGCGGCACTCGCGCACGATCCGCTCGACCGGCAGGATCGCGGCCGTGGCGGACGTGACCTGGTCGACGACGACGACCCGCGTGCGTTCGGTCACCGCGTCCATCACCGCGGCGACGATCGCGTCCGGCTCGGGCAGGGGGAGCGGCAACGGGACGCACGCGAAATCTGCGCCGGTGTCCGCGCAGAGCGTGCGGATCAGGTTGTCCACAGCCGGGTAGGCATGATCGGTGAACACGACCTCGTCGCCCGGCCCGAGCGCGAGCCCCTTCAGCACCGTGTTCACGCCGGTGGTCGTGTTGGGCAGGAACACGAGGCCGTCTTCCTCCGCGCCCAGGAAACCGGCAACCCGCGCTCGCGCGTGCGCAAGGTGCCCGGCGAGCGCCGACTCGAAGAACGCGACCGGCTGGCGTTCGAGCAGCGCGCGCCACCGGCTCTGCTCCTCCAGCACCGGCGACGGGCACGCGCCGAACGAGCCGTGGTTCAGGAACGTGACCGCGGGGTCGAGCGGCCACTGCGCTCGAACGGCGGCGTGATCGGGCCAGGGGAGGTCCATCGCGGCGTCACGATATCCCGGTAGCGTGTCGGCGATGGCGAGCCAGCTTCGCGAGCGCCTCGTCGCGCGCATCCGGTCCGAAGGCCCGATCACGTTCGCGGACTACATGACGGCGGCGCTCTACGACCCCGACGACGGCTTCTTCTCGCGAGCGCCCGTCGGCCCGGCGGGCGACTTCGTCACGTCCCCGCACGTGTCGCCCGTCTTCGCCGCCTGCCTCGCGCGCCAGGCCGTCGATACCTGGGAGCAGCTCGGCAAGCCGCCGTCGTTCACCCTGATCGACCTCGGCGCCGGGGACGGCCTGCTCGGCGCGCAGGTGCGCGACTCGCTCGAGCATCACGCGCTCGCGTCCGCGCTTCGAGTCGTCGCGGTCGAGCAGGGCGCGCGCCAGCGCGCCGCCATCGCAGAACGCGGCCTCGCGGCGGTCGCGGACCTCGCGGCGGTCGCCGCGCCCGTCGACGGGCTCGTCGTCGCCAACGAACTGTTTGACAACCTGCCGTTCCATCTGCTGCGCTCGCGCGACGGCTCGCTGCGCGAGGTCATGGTCGCCGAACGCGACGGCGAGCTGATCGAGCGCGAAGGCGAGCCCACCGTCACGCCCCCCGTCGCGCCGCAGGACGGCGAGCCACGAGTCGCGCCGCCGGACGGCGAGCCACGAGTCGCGCCGCCGGACGGCGAGCCAGTCGCGCCGCACGGGCCTCCGCCGACGGAGTTCCCGTTCGCGCCCGGCGCGGCGGCGATCGTCGAGTCGATCGCCCGCGTCCTGCGCCGCGGGGTCGCGCTGATCGTCGACTACGGCTTCGCCCGAGGCGAAGCGCCCGAGCCGATCCGCGGGTACCGGGGCCACCGACTCGTCACCGATCTCCTTGCCGACCCCGGCTCGACCGACATCACCGGGCCGGTCGACTTCGGGAGTCTCGCCCGGGCGGCGCGCAGGGCCGGCCTGGTCCCGTACGGTCCGACCGATCAGCGCGCCGCCCTCCACGCCCTCGGCTATCGCTCGATCCTGGACGAGCTTCGAGCGCGCCAAGCCGGCCAGGAGACGGCGGGGCAGTGGCGGCACGCCGTCGCGAGCTTCGGCGCGCGCGGTGACGCCGCGACGCTCGTGGACCCGGGCGGGCTCGGCTCGCTGAAGGTTCTCGGCCTCGCGACGCACGGGCTGCGACCGCCGCTGGCGCTGAGAAGCGGCTTCTGAGCAGCGCGGGCGCTGGTAGACTCCCGTGCCGTTCGCTGGCGTAGCTCAGGCGGTAGAGCACGGCTTTGGTAAAGCCGAGGTCACGGGTTCAAGTCCCGTCGCCAGCTCGTGGGTGGCTCGATACACTGCATGCCCCCGGCGGGGTAGCTCAGTGGTAGAGCATGCGGCTCATAATCGCAGTGTCGGCGGTTCGATCCCGCCCCCCGCTACGCAAACGACGAGAAGGAAGCTAGATGGCCAAGAGTGACAAGCGTCCGGGTATCACCCTCGCCTGCGAGGACTGTAAGCGGCGCAACTACCAGACGACCAAAAACAAGGTCAACGACCGCGACCGCCTGGAGATGCGGAAGTTCTGCCGCTGGTGCGGCAAGCACACCCCCCACAAGGAAACGCGCTAGAGGCTGCGTACCGCTACTAGAGGCTGTGCACGTTCATCAGCGCCGAGCCGAGCGTCGCATGTCCCTGCTCCTCGCCGCCGCCGAAGACGAGGCAGTCCAGCGCTCCGAGCACGGGCCCTTCGAGCGCCACCACGATCTCGACGGCCCCGTTGGGGATCGCCAGGTTCGTGACCTCGCCGCAGCCGCCGGCGGCGTTCGGACAGGCGGCCGTCGGGTCCTCGCTCGCTCCCACGCAGTCTCCGTTGGCGTCCTCGAAGATCCAGAAGAAGGGGACGGGGTTGAGCACGTCGTCCTCGATCGTGAGGTCCAGGCGCTTCCCCCGGTCCGCGCCGCCCCCTGAGGTGTCCAGCGAGAAGCACACGTACCCGATGTTTCGGTTGTCTTCTCCACGAGCTTCGGGGTCGCAGAATCCCGCGACCGCGTCGGACCCGCCGACGTAGTACTGCCGTGCCGTCCGGGCGTGCGCGGGGCTGAGCGAGAACGCCAGCGCCGCCGCCGCCAAGACCATGACCTGGATCCGCTTCATCTTGAACCTCCGTCGAGGAAGGCTCCCTCGTGGGGAGCCTCGTCCTGAAGCATCGAGATTCGACGTGACCCCGGTGAAGTCCTGCACGCTGCATTGACGGGGCCGGTTACCGGTGGGTAAGTTTCTGGCTTCCACCCGAGGAGGAAGCCATGAGTCGACTCGAAAACAAGGTTGCCATCGTCACCGGATCGGGCCGGGGGATCGGGCGCGCGACGGCGTTGCGGCTCGCCGCCGACGGCGCTCGGCTCGTCGTCGCCGACGTCGACGCCGAGCCCGCCCAAGAGGCCGCGGAGGAGATCAAGAAGAACGGCGGCCAGGCCGTCTCCTTCGCCGGAGACCTCACCCAGCTCGAGGACGCACAGGGCCTGGTGAAGGCCGCGGTCGACGAGTTCGGCCAGCTCGACATCCTGATCAACAATGCCGGCATCACGCGCGACAAGACCTTCCACAACATGGGGCCCGACATCTGGGACTTCGTGATCAAGGTCAACCTCTACACCGCCTACAACGTCACCTACGCCGCGATGCCGTTCATGCGCGAGGCCGCCAAGAAGGAGAAGGCGGAGCAAGGCCAGCCCGCGTACAACCGCAAGGTCGTCTTCACGTCCTCGGTCGCGGCGCTCGCGGGCAACGCGGGGCAGGCCAACTACACCGCGGCCAAGGGCGGGCTCATCGCGCTGACCAAGACGCTCGCGCGCGAACTCGGCCCGTTCTGGATCAACGTCAACTGCGTCGCGCCGGGCTTCGTCGAGACGCGCTTGACGGCCTCGAAGGAGCAGGGGGCGGAGCTGGGCATCCCGGAGGCGACGCGCAACATGGCGCTGATGATGATCGCGCTCGGCCGGTACGGGCAGCCCGAGGACATCGCCAACGTCCACGCCTTCCTCGCCTCGCCCGACTCGGACTTCGTCTCGGGCGTCGTCATCCCCGTGACCGGCGGACAGCTCGGAGGCTGACATGCCGCTCAACAAGTCGCTGATCGGTAAGAAGTACCCGGCTTCGGCTCCCTACGAAGTCGGACGGGAGAGGATCAAGGAGTTCGCGCAGGCGATCGGGGAGACGAATCCCGTCTACACCGACGAGAAGGCGGCGAAGGCGGCCGGCTATCCGGACATCATCGCGCCGCCGACGTTCCTGACCGTGCTCAACTTCCGGTACTCGCCGCAAGTGATCGGCGACCCGGACCTCGGCCTGGACTACTCCCGGGTCGTGCACGGCGAGCAGTCCTACGAGCTGCACCGGCCGGTCGTGCCGGGCATGCGGCTGGTCGGCGAGCCGACGATCACCGACATCACCGCGCGCGGCAAGAACGAGTTCTTCACCGTCGAGGCGGCGATCTCGACCGAGTCGGGAGAGAGCGTCGCGACGGCTCGCGCGGTCATCGTGTCGCGCGGAACCGCGGAGGAGGCGTCATGACCATCAACTACGCCGACGTCGCACAGGGCGAGGACCTCAAGCCCTGGGAGTATCGGGTCGAGCGCGTGAACCTCGTGATGTACGCCGGAGCGAGCGGCGACTTCAACCCGATCCACTGGAGCCCGGAGTTCGCCCGAGCAGTGGGCCTGCCCGACACGATCGCGACCGGGATGCACACGATGGCCCGCATCGGCCAGTACGTCACCGACTGGTGCGGCGACCCCGGTGCGGTCGTGAGTTTCAAGAACCGGTTCACGTCCCCGGTCGTCGTCCCGACCGAGGGCGCGACCGTCGTGGTGAAGGGCCGGGTCGCGGAGAAGCTCGACGACAACCGGGTGCGGATCGAAGTCGAAGCCGAGTCGCCCGAGGGCACGAACGTCAGCAAGGCCGAAGCGGTCGTTCGGCTCGCCTGAGCAGCGACACGGCGTAGACTCGACGGCCGTGATCATCGACGGCGACCAGCACGTCTACGAGCCGCGCGACTGCTGGCGCGCGCGCATCGATCCCGCGTTTCGCGACGACGCGCTCGCGATCGAGGACGACGACCTGGGCTACGCGTGGCTGACGCACCGCGGCAGGAAGCTCTACCTCGCCGAGATCCAGCGCCCCGGCAAGGCCAAGCCCATCGGCGAGGAGCGTCTGCGCATCGAGCGCGGCGAGCCTGCGGACGGGTCCTACGACGAGCTGTTGCCGATCGAGTACACCGACCCGGACGCTCGCATCAAGCAGCTCGACCTGTGGGGGATCGACGAGGCGATCTTGCTGCCCAACTTCGGGTTGCTGTGGGAGGAGATGCTCGAGCCGCCGGCGCGCCTTGCGAACATGCGCGCCTACAACCGCTGGATCGCCGAGACCACCGCCGACGCCCGGCTCCACGGCGTCGCGCACGTCTCGCTCGCCGACGCCGGCTGGCTCGACGAGGAGCTTGCGACGCTGAGCGCCGGCGGCGTGCGGCTCGCGATGGTCGCGCCGAGCCCCGTCGGCGGGCGCGCGCTCGGTCATCCCGACCTCGACCCGGTGTGGTCGTCCTTCACCGAGCACGGCGTGAGCCCGATCTTCCACGTCGGCGGGTTCCGCCAGCCGCTCGACCCCGCGCTGTTCGCCGACGATCCGGAGCCGGTGGACAAGGTCATCGCCTCGGCGCTGCTGTGGGTGGCGCCCGCGACGGCGCTCGCGCACATGGCCGTTCACGGCGCGTTTCAGCGCCACCCCGATCTGCGGGTCGGCGTCATCGAGCTGACCGCGCACTGGGTCCCGCAGTTCATGCTGATGCTCGACGGCGCGTGGGGCTTCTACGCCGCCCGCCACGGCCGCCCCCTGACCGAGCTGCCGCTGCGACCGAGCGAGTACGTCGCCCGGCAGGTTCGGGTCGGCGCGCTCGCATACGAAAGCCCGGCTCGCTTGATCGAGCAGGCCGGCGACCTGTTCATGTACGGAAGCGACTGGCCGCACGCCGAAGGCATCGCCGAGCCGCTGGCGACGTACGAGGGGGCGCTCGACGGCTTGCCGGACGAGCGGCGCGGCCCGCTGATGGGCGGCAACGTGGAGTGGCTGCTCGGCCGATGACCGAGGCTCCTCCCGACGTGGTCGCCAAGGGGCGCGCGCGTGCGGAGGCCCGGCAGGCGAAGGACTTCGCGCGCGCCGACGCCTTGCGCGACGAGATCGCCGCTGCGGGCTATCGCGTCGTCGATACCGCGACCGGGTTCGACCTCGAGCGCCTCGCTCGCTGGGCGCCGGTCGATCCGTCGACGATCGACGACGCGCTCGCCGAACTCCCGACGTGCCCGCTGTCGTTCCACGTGCTCTACGAGGGATTTCCCGGCGACCTCGAACGGTTCCTCTCGGCCATCGGACGTCACGCTCCCGGTGCGGAGGCGGTCGTCGTCGACAACGCGAGCGCCGACGGCGACGCCGTCCAGGACGTGGTCGATGCCTTCGCTTTCGCGCGCGCCGTTCACCTGCACCGCCCGCTCGGCTGGGCGCGCGCGCACAACGCGGGGTTGAAGACGAGCCGCGGCGCCGTCGTCGTCCTTGCGGACTTGTCGATCGAGCCGCACGGCGACGTCGTGGGGCCGCTGCTCGAGGTCTTCACCGATCCCGCCGTCGGCATCGCCGGTCCGTTCGGTCTGGTGAGCGAGGACATGCGGTCCTGGCGCGAAGACCCGGGGCCGGACGTGCTCGCGATCGAGGGCTACGCGATGGCCGTTCGTCGCGAGGTGCTCGGGCACGGTCTGATCCACGAGCGATTCCAGTGGTACCGCAACGCGGACATCGATCTCTCGTTCCAGGTTCGCGCGCTCGGGTACCGCGCGCGTGTCGTTCCGCTGCCCGTCGCCAGGCACGCGCACCGCGGCTGGACCGAGACGCCGGAGCACGACCGCGAGCGGCTCTCCAAGCGCAACCACTACACGTTCTTCGACCGGTGGAAGGACCGGACCGACCTGCTCGAACCCTAGCCGGACCCTCCTAGGCGTCCGCGATCCTGGTTGCGACCAAGGCGTATCCGTCGCGCCGCCACGAGATCAGCACGGGAAGCTTGCCCGCCAGATGCTCCCTCAAGTGCGCGATCGTGACTTCTTCGTCCGCGATGATGAACGTGTACCGCTTGCCCTGACCGGTCTCAAGGACGAGGTCGTCGGTCCCGATCTGGGTGATTTGGCCCTCGATGGGATTGGGAAGCTCGATGAAGGGAGGGTCCGTGCAGCCGGCCGCGGTCAGTCCGAGCAGGAGCAATGCTCCCGCCAGCCAGCGTCGAGGGCGCGCCACCATGCTCAAACGTTATCGACCGAGGCGTAACCTGACCGTAACGATGCGCGTCAAACCCTTGTAGTGGAGGTCGGCGTTTGCAGGTAGCCCCGGCGTTGGCGGAGGCCTGCCGGCGCGGTGAGCCGGAGGCGTTCGACGAACTGGTTCGGAGCACGCACCGAGCCGTCTACACGCTCGTGCTTCGGATCGTCGGCGATCCCGACGATGCGGCGGACGTCACGCAGGACGTCTACGTGCGAGCGTGGCGAGGATTGAAGCGGTTCCGGGGCGACGCGAACCTTGCGACGTGGCTGTACCGGATCGCTGCGAACACCGCGCTGACGCACGTTCGCAGGCGCGGGCGCCTGGGAACGCCGACCGAACCCGAGCGGCTGCCGGAAATACCGGTTGCCGACGGCAGCGACCGGCAGGCCGATGCCGACGTTCTGGAGCAGGCGCTTGCGTCGCTTCCTCCGGAGCACCGCGCGGCCGTGGTGTTGAAGGACGTGTACGGGTGGACCTGCGAGGAGATAGCCGAGGAGATGGGAACGACCGCCGGCGCGGTGAAGGTGCGGCTGTTCCGCGCTCGCCAGCGACTGGCCGACCATCTCTCGTCCTCCGGCGTGGTCGTCCCGATGGGACGGAAGAAGGCGGCGAGATGAAGTGTGAACAGGTGACTCCTTACCTCCCCGGCTTTGCCGGGGGCGACCTCCGGCCGGACACCAGGAGCCTGGTGTCCGAGCACCTCGAGTCGTGTCGATCCTGCGGCGCCGAGCTACTCGTGCTTGGGCGGGTGACCGAGGGCCTTGCGACGCTGGCCGAGCGCGAGGCCGTTCCGCCGCCCTACCTGGCCGACGCGATCGTCGAAGCGGTGGCCGAGCCGCTCCCGCGACGCACGATCCTCGTCCCGCCTCTTCTGCCCGAGGTGGCCAGGGCGATCGGGGAGAATCGGGAGGCGCTCGCATCCGCAGCCGGCGCCGCCGCCTTGGTGGCCGCCGGCGCCGCGTACGCGTTCTGGCGGACGCGGCGGACCAGGCGAACCGGCCTGCAGTCCGGGCTCACCGGCTGATCTGCCGGACGCCCGGGCGCCGCCGCGAACCGATTGGTCAACCCAAGCCCGCCACGTATACTGAGCGGGTTCACGAACGGGCATGCCCGTTCGCGGAGGGCCGTAGCTCAATCTGGCAGAGCACCGGTCTCCAAAACCGGGGGTTGGGGGTTCGAGTCCCTCCGGCCCTGCAGAGCGGTAGGGGCAGGTCGCCCGGTCGTGAAGCCGCGGGTTCGCGATCCGCGGCTATATTCGTGACCGGCACACCGGACCCGCGTCGAGCCGCCGGACAGGAAGGCCATGAACAGACAGACCAAGAGGCTCCTGGCGAAACAGGAGAAGCAAGCCGAGCGTGAGCGCGCGCGGCGAACGCCGCTTGCCGCGCGCAGTGGCGCCGGGTCGGGCGGCGGCCGTCGCGGACCTTCGGGCGACGGCACGGGAGGCGGCGGCGACGACGACGGCCGGCGGCGCGCGAGGGGCGAGCGACGCGAGAAGCGCGAAGGAAGGATCAAGCGCTCGCGCCAGTTCCTCAAGGAAGTTCGCCAGGAGCTGAAGAAGGTCTCGTGGCCCTCGCGTAGCGAGGTGTTCACCTACACGATCGTGGTCATGGTCTCGGTGACTTTCGTGACGCTGATGGTCTTCGGACTCGACTTCCTGTTCGGCAAGGGCATTCTGCAGGTCTACGGCTAGAGAAGGACGATGGATCCCGACGACGAGTTGACGAACGAGCCTGCCTCGGACGAGGAAGAGGCTGCTTCCGCCGAGCCCGAACCGGCTGCCGAGCCCGAACCGGCTGCCGAGGCCGAACTTCCCGAGTCGCCGGAGGCCGTGGCGGAGGAGCCCCAGCCGCAAGAAGCCGTGGCCGAGGAGCCCGCGGAGACCCAGCCTGACGTGGAAGGCGCGACGGAAGTCTCGGCCGAGATGGAGGCCGAGATCGAGGAGGCGTTCGCGGCCGTCGACGTGACGGCTGAGGAGGCCACACCCGAAGGCGAGGAGCCGGAGGGCGAGGAGCCCGAGGCTCTCGACGACTGGGCGCCGGGAGACTGGTACGTCGTCCACACCTACGCCGGCTACGAGAACAAGGTGAAGGCCGACATCGAAACCCGCGTCGCCTCCATGAACATGGAGGAGCTGATCTACGAGGTCGTCATCCCGATGGAGGACGTCACGGAGGTCAAGGGCGGCAAGAAGCAGACCGTGCAGCGCAAGGTGTATCCGGGCTATCTGCTCGTTCGCATGGAGCTGAACGACGATTCCTGGTACGTCGTTCGCAACACGCCGGGCGTCACCGGCTTCGTCGGCTCGGGAAAGCCCGTCCCCCTGTCCTCGCGAGAGGTGGACAAGATCCTGAAGCGCGGCAAGGAGGCGCCCGAAGTTGCGGGCGTGGCCGCTCCGAAGCCCCGGCTCGAATGGCAGGAGAGCGATCCCGTCCGCGTTACCAGCGGGCCGTTCGCCAACTTCCAAGGAGTCATCAGCGAAGTGGACGGCGAGCGCCAGAAGGTCAAGGTCCTGGTTAACATCTTCGGCCGGGAGACGCCCGTCGAGCTGAGCTTCGAGGACATCGCGAAGGTCTAAGGAGAGCCATGCCCCCCAAGAAGAAGAAAGTTGCCGCGGTCGTCAAGCTCCAGATCCAGGCGGGATCCGCGACGCCGGCCCCGCCCGTCGGGACGGCGCTCGGCCCGCACGGGATCGCGATCATGGACTTCTGCAAGGCGTACAACGCCGCGACCGAGTCCCAGCGCGGCACGGTGATTCCCGCGGAGATCACCATCTACGAGGATCGTTCGTTCTCGTTCGTCACCAAGACGCCGCCGGCGAGCGTGCTCATCAAGCAGCGGGCCCGCATCGAGAAGGGGTCGGGCGAGCCGAACCGGGACAAGGTCGGCGCGATCACGCGCGCGCAGGCGCGCGAAATCGCCGAGATCAAGATGCCCGACCTCAACGCCAACGACCTCGACGCCGCGACGAAGATCGTCGAGGGTACGGCTCGATCCATGGGAGTGAACGTCACCGACTAGTGGGAGGCGCGATGGGCGCCGCTCGACCACGGAGGTATCAAGCGATGACAGGCAAGAAGCACACCGAAGCGCTCGCGCAGATCGACCGGATGCGGCTCTACGAGCCGGCGGCCGCGGTCTCGCTGGTGAAGCAGCTCGCGAAGAGCAAGTTCGACGAGACCGTCGACGTCGCCATCCGGCTGGGCGTCGATCCGCGCAAGGCCGATCAGATGGTGCGCGGGACGGTGTCGCTGCCGCACGGGACCGGCAAGACCGTTCGAGTCGCCGTGTTCGCTGCGGGCCCCGCGGCGGACGAGGCGCGCGAGGCGGGTGCCGAAGTCGTCGGCGCGCAGGATCTCGCGGACCGAGTCCAAAAGGAGAACTTCCTGGACTTCGACGCGGCGGTTGCGACCCCCGACATGATGCCGGTCGTAGGGAAGATCGGAAAGATCCTCGGCCCGCGCGGGCTCATGCCCAACCCGAAGACCGGCACCGTCACGACCGAGGTGGGCAAGGCGGTCCGCGAGATCAAGGCCGGCAAGGTCGAGTATCGCGTCGACAAGGGCGCCAACGTCCACGTGCCGATCGGAAAGGCGTCGTTCGACGCGGCGGCGCTCGCCGAGAACCTCACCACCGTCCTGGACGAAGTCCGCCGTGCGAAGCCGTCGGCCTCGAAGGGTAAGTACATCAAGGGCGTGACGGTCTCCTCGACCATGGGCCCGGGCATCAAGGTCGCGGCGGAATGACCGCACCGCCGCCAAGACGTCGGCGAGGTGGTCGGCAGCGCGGCGAGCACGGCACGTCCGGCGGCAGTCGCTCGTAGCGAGCGGATGCGGCGCCGCTTCGCCGTCGATGCCGCGGGCCTGAGCGTAGGAGCGGCCGTCAACGGCATTGCCGCGTACGGGTTCGCGGCAATCGGGAGCCGGGCTCTCGGCGCCGCGGGATTCGCGCCGGTCTCGGTCTTGTGGACGTTCTGGGCCGTTGCCGGAGCCGCGCTCGCCTTCCCGATTCAGCACTGGGTGATCCGGCGCGTCCACGCAGACGGGTCGGAGGCCGGCGTCCGCCGGGCGCTCCCGCGCATGACGATGTGGACGGCGATGCTCGCGCTCGCATGTGGCTTCGTCGCATGGATCGAGCGAGCGGATCTCTTCAGGAGTCAAACGGTCCTCTTTCCGTCGTTGCTGGCGTTGATCGTTCTGGGCACTGCGGCGATGGGGGTTCTTCGCGGCGGCCTGGCCGCGCGCGGGCGGTTCTCGGCCACCGCGGCAGCCTTCGCGGCGGAGAGCCTTGTTCGCCTCGGGCTGGCGGTGATCGGTGCGGCCGCGGGCTGGGGGCCCGAAGCGTTCGCCTTGGTCATGGTGGCGGGCTTCGGCGTCGTGCTGGTCTGGCCGAGCGCCCTTCGGTTCGGCGGCGGACGGGCGGAAGAGGGTCACCAGCTCGGCTTCCTCGCCGGGATCTCGGCCGGGTCGCTTCTCTCGCAACTCGTCCTGACGGGAGCGCCGGTGGCCATGGCTCTCGCCGGCGCCGGCGCGGCCGGCATCACGTCGGCCTTTGCGGCGCTTGCTCTCTTCCGCGCGCCCTATCTACTGGCTCTCGGCGTCACGAGCCGCATGACCGGCGCATTGACCGGGTTCGTCGTGGGTCACCGGCGTGCCCGGCTTCGGGCGACGCTCGCCCTGACGGTCGGAGGCGCGCTGCTCGCGGGAGGCGCCGGGGCTCTCGCAGGCGCGACGATCGCCTTGGGGGTTCTGCGCATCCTCTTCGGTCCCGAGATCGACCTCCCTCGCAACGCTCTGGTCTTCCTCGGCGCCGGCTCCGGCGTCGCGCTCGGGACACTGGTCCAGGGCTTGGTCTTGATCAGCCGCGCCCGATGGCAGAGCCTCGTCGCGGTGTGGGGCGTGGCGCTCGCCGCCGGCTCGGGGTGGATGGTTGTGGCGGGAGGCGACGTCGCCGTGCGGGCGGCTCTGGCCTTTCTGATGGCCGAAGGGATCGCCCTGATCGCGATGACCGCGCTGGAGTCGGCGGCGCTGCGTGCGCCCGCCGCTTCGGCGGCGGCTCGAGCGTGAGTCAGCGCCAGCTCTCGATTCGCCTCCCGAGAAATTCCTCCAGGCGCTCGGTCGCCGGCGCGAAATACGTTCGAAGACGAGCAGCGTCCGCCTCGGCGAGCTGAGGCTTCTCCCCTTCTGAGGCGTTGACCGGTGGCCCAGGCTCGCGCGTTTGGTGAGGCTCGACGCCGAGGAACGCGCACAATTCGGCAAGGACGCCGCCTTCGACCAGTTCTTCGAGGACGGCGACGAAGATCCGCTCTCGCGGGATGTGCCTGCCGTACATCTCCAGTTGCTCCGCGTACCGTCCGCGCCGCAGGTAGCCGAACGGTGAGGCGGAAATGCTGGAGGTGTCGTACGGCCGGTCCTGAGCCTGTTCCGTGAGCGCCTCCGCGATCGGAAGCGTTTCGAGTCCGTTCTTCACGCTGAACCGGTAGTTCGAGATCGCCCGGTCGATCGGGTCGCGCACGAGCACGACGATCTTCGGATCCGGAAGGATGCCGGCGATCCGTCTGGCCGCGTCCTCGGACTCGATGTAGCTCGTCCCCTTCTCGCCGCGGACGCGCGCGTGGGGGCGATGCCCGAAGTGGTCTGCGAGATACGCGTCGATCCCGCGCGCCACCGCATCCGCCTTGAGGAAGAACTTCGGCTCCGGCCGTAAGGGCCGGGCCATTTCGATCGAAGGGTGTTCGTCGAGGAGCGTGTACAGATACGTCGTCCCGCAGCGCTGCGCGCCGACGATGACGAAGAAGCTAGCGTCCGACTGCGACGACATCGACGACGTGGTAGGACTCGGCGTTGCTGACCTGGTTGAGGGTTCTGATCGTGTATTCCCCGAGCATGCTCAACATCAGGATCGTCACGCCGTTCAGGAAGGCAAGGAGCACGACGACGGTGGTCCAGCCCGGGATGTTGATCCCCCGGACGGCGGCCAGCAGGAGGTAGACGCCGCCGATCGCGAAGCTCATCGTGGCGATGACTGCGCCGAGGACCGCCATGAGGCGCAATGGGAACAGCGAGTAACTGAACAGGATCGTCATGACGAGCTGCGCGATGCGCCGGAACGAGTAGTTGCTCTTGCCGACGGCCCTCGGCTCGTGACGGACCTGCACGTTGGCCCGATTGCGAGAGTTCAGAAGGGCCAGGCCCGTGATGTAGGGGAACGCCGATCGCGTGGCGCAGATCCGGTCCACCACGTCGCGCCGCATGATGCGGAAGTTGCTCACGATCAGATCGCGTGGCTGTCCGAAGATCCGGCGGTTGATCATGCCGATGGTCTTGCTCCCGATCGACCGGATGCGGGATGCCTGTTTGATTTCGAAGCGTCCGAAAACGACGTCGTGGCCTTCCTCGGCTGCGCTGATCAAGTGAGCGATCTCTTCGGGCGGGTTCTGAAGGTCGTCGTCCATCGTGATGACCCAATCTCCGGTCGCGCGACGGAGGCCGCAGATGTTTGCGACGTGCTGCCCGTAGTTCTTGAGCAGGTTCACGGCGACGAGGTTCTTGTTGTGGAGCGCCTTGTCGCGGATGACGTCCCAGCTACCGTCCGGGCTTCCGTCGTTCACCAGGATGACCTCGTACGGAAGATCCCGGCTTTCGAAGAAGGCAACCGTCCTGTCGATCGTCGTGCCGACGATCGACCGGCTGTTGAACACCGGGATGACGACGCTGTACTTCGCGGGTCGTTCGTTCACAGGACAGGTGCCTCCCCTTCCCGAGCTACCGCAGTATAGGCCGCCGGGAGCGCGATCTCGGTCGACGTCAACCGGCGACGACGTCCAAGAACGCCCGCGCCACGTACTCCGTCTGCTCCTGCGTCAGCGCGTTGAAGAAGGGCAATCGCAGCAACCTTCCGCTGACGTCGTCGGTCACCGGGCATGCCGTCCTGCTACGGAGGTGCGGTTCGGCGCCGGGTGCGTCATGGAGGGGAACGTAATGGAACGTCGCCTGGATCCCGCGCTCCCGAAGGGCGGCGAGAACCCGGTTGCGCGTGGCGTTGTCTTTCAAGAGCACGTAATACATGTGGAACGTCTGATCCCGGTCGGCAGGCACGACCGGAGTGCGGTAGCCCAACGCCGCGCCGTGCGGAGACAGCAGCTCGTCGTATTGCTCGTAGATGGCGCGCCGCCGCCGGGCAATTGCTGCTCGCTCGTCAAGCTGAGCCACCAAGTAAGCCGCGAGCACGTCCGACATCCCGAAGGACGAGCCGAGGTCGGTCCAGGAGTACTTGTCGACCAGGCCCAGCATGAAGGCCTGCCGGTTCGTTCCCTTGTCGTACAAGATGTGCGCTCGGTCAACGTCCTCCGGCCTGTTGACGAAGAACGCCCCACCCT